>OAWB01000062.1_pt1 | contig 114658 bp, 87 predicted proteins | sample 1550621 | NCBI WGS metagenome assembly OAWB01 (sample SAMEA2580107, study PRJEB22360) | human gut metagenome | biome: human gut; feature: human-associated habitat; material: faeces | place: Denmark | collected 2008/2010
GCTACTACTTTTAACATTTTAATCACTATTAAATAAATTACGCGATAAATATAAGGGTATTTTCGTAACCAAAGCTATCCGATACACATATATTCATTCATTTTAGAGTTGTCCGGACGGTATGTGAATCAATGACCGGCATGTGAAACTAACAAAAAAGAAAGCTGGTATGTTTCAGTAGGATTCCCCACAAAATATAATTGCAGACAGATAAAATCATCATTATCGTAACAAGCAGACAGAAGATTCATTATCTTTGTGGAGTCGCAAACAACTAATAAACAGAAATAATGACGAAATTTATTAATCCATTTACCGATGTAGGATTTAAAAAAATCTTCGGGCAGGAAATGACCAAAGACTTGTTAATTGATTTCCTGAACGACCTGCTGGTAGATGAAAAACATATAATAGACATAACCTTTCTCGATAAGGAAATACTGCCCGAGTATATGGGCGACCGAGGGGTGATCTATGATATATATTGCACTGCCGAAAATGGAGAGCAATTCATTGTAGAGATGCAAAACAAGCAGCATGTACACTTTCGTGAACGTGCCTTGTATTACCTTTCAAAGACTGTTGCCCGGCAGGGTGAGAAAGGAGCCGAATGGAAGTTTGACCTGAAAGCCGTATATGGTGTGTTCTTTATGAACTTCCGGTTGGACAATTTGCCGCATAAGCTTCGTACGGATATTGTGCTTACAGATCGTGACACGCACGAACAATTTTCCGACAAGCTTCGTTTTATTTTTATCGAGTTGCCTGCTTTTTCGAAGGAGGAGCAAGAGTGTGAAACTGACTTTGAACGATGGATTTATGTACTGAAGAATATGGAAACGTTGAAAAGATTGCCATTCAAAGCCCGTAAATCGGTTTTTGAGAAATTAGAGAAGATCGTAGATATCGCTTCGCTTTCAAAAGAGGAGCGGATGAAGTATGATGAAAGCATCAAAGTGTACCGGGATAATCTCGTGACGCTGGAATTTGCAGAACAGAAGGGACGTGCAGAAGGCAAAGAAGAAACTGCCCGAAACCTGAAAAAGATGGGAGTTTCACTGGAAATCATCTCCAAAGCTACCGGATTGAGCATAGAGAAAATAGAAGCATTATAGTTGTTACCGTCTACCTGTAGAGGAGTGCTCGGTAAATATCCCATATTGTAAGATGAAGATCAAAGGTTAACTTTAAGTTTGCTTTGATCTTCATCTTTCTTATTTAATGTAAGTTTGATATCCCCCCTCTTCCTTTATCGGAAACAAAATTGTATAGTAAAAACAAAAAAAGAGGATGCCACTAGGGAAAAAGGGCGGGCATCCTCTTAAGGGGACAGAATAAGATGCACTTTCACAAGTACGGTCTTACGCTGCTACTCTCCCCGATACAATTTCTTCACATTTAAGTGAAGAAAGGGGTCTATTGCGGAAATACAGACTTTCGCAAGCATATATTTCCTAATGCTCTCACACGGAGGTTCTCGTACAAGTACGAAAAAAAATGTGGGGAACAAACACTCCGCATGAGAATAGGGAATATCTTTTTTAAGAAAAGGATCTTCTTAATGTAGACATCATTCTGCTATACAGATACAAACACGATTTTCTTCCGGTTTCTGATAAGGCTGTACCGTATCTCCTTTATAACTAGTAATAATTCTATCTGCTGCTATTCCTTTAGCTTTCAAGGCTTCTACAACATTTTTGGCACGTTTTTCCGACAAAGTCATATTAATTTTCGGGTTACCGGTTTCTTTGTCGGCATATCCGGTTACAGCAACTTTACTGGTTGGGTTTTTCTCCATATATTTAATCATAGCATCAATCTTTGCCAACTGATCATTTTGCAGAAGTGCAGAGTTTAACGCAAAGAATATATTCTGTTTCATCGGCTCAACAACTACTACAGGTTTCGGTTCTGGCTCTTTTGCAACAACAGGTTCCGGTTTAGGCTGTTCTACGACTGCAGGTTCCGGTTCGTAATATACGGGAGCTGTTTTGGTATAGCTTTTTCCCAGTTTAATGGTCAAGCCAACGAGTGCGTTCAGCTGCCAGTCACAGTTACCGGCTTTCTTTGAGTTGAACTTGTCGGATAAAGCGTTGGCGTTAGCTTCGATATTGATGGCCAAGCGGTCATTCAGGCGAAGGTCACAACCCAAGCCAAAACGTCCGGCGACAAGAAACTTGCCTTCTTGCCAGAGATATTCCAGTTCATAGGTGCGGGTGTCGAGTGCATTCGCTTCATCGTTATCGAAACCACGATTGAGCCCTACACCACCAAAAAGGTAGCCATTGAAAACACGTTTCGGGTTGAAGCCACAGAACAAAGTGCTGAGATCAGCCATAATATCAATGTTTCCCTGAAGATATTTGTACTGGTAGGTTTGTTCCGGAGTTACCCATCCACCCTTTGCCTGCCATCCACTACCACCGATACGTGCTCCGAATGCAGGGGCAAACTTATATCCTATATTGATGGCGGCGGCAGGAGACATCAGATCGGTAAACTTGGCTTCGCCTACGGTATGTGCGGCTCCTACTTGTGCCTGGATAAACCAATGAGGTTTGAATACGGTTTTACCTTCTTCCTTGATTTGTCGTTGCTCCTGAGCAAATACTACTGTACCACTCATTGCAAGTATGGCTACTAATAAATTTCTTATTTTCATAATGTTATGTATTTAATGTCTTGTTACAGAAATCTCATACGATATGTCACAACTATATATCAGGCAAATCTTATCACCCAATATATGCTTTGTTATATGAAAAGGGTGCTCTGACTAGAGCAGAGCACCCTTCCTGAAATAATATGTGTCTAAAAATTGATAGACAACATTTTGATCTTTTAGTTCTTCGGATTAACTGTAATAGTCAATGTGGAAGAAAGTGTTCCCCAACCGTAGTTTACAGTAGCAGGAATAAAGATCTTGTAAGCGTATTCAATCGGTGAATCCACATTTACATACTTAACGGTATTACCAACTTGTTCTAAAGTAGTCTTAGCAGGCAGCTTACCACCATTGTATTTCAAGTCTGTAGTAACTTTAGTAATATCAAGTTTCACATCGCTGAATTCTCCATAATAGAACCAGTATTGTCCGAGATTAATAACTGAGCTACCGAATGTAGTCTTAGTCCATTCCCAACATCCTGATTTCTGACCATAAGATTCTCCATCAAATGTAGGCATAGGTGTATGTTCATGCTTTTTAGCAACGTAGTCACCAGGAACAACGACTATTTCAGCCGGAACATAATCAATATTTGCTACATAGGTATATTCTACATGAGAACCCTTTATCACAGGAATTTCCGTAAAATTATAAGTTGAACCGAAGTTTACATATCCTTCAGGAGTTCCCTCACGTTCTTGTACTTCCAGCATAGCCATCGCTTCAGCCTGAGTCAACATTGCACCTACAGAATAGGTTTTTTCTATCACATCCTCGGTAGAAGTTCCCGGTTTCCAATAATTAACCTTAGATGTTCCACTATACATAGTAAGATCTGATGCAGTAACGAAGTCAACTTTTCCATAAGTAACATTCAGACTAGCCGGAGTTTTCACATAGCTATGTTCTGGAACCCATTCATATTCTGTTGTACAAACTTGTTTCCAGTATGAAGAAATATCTTCAGTTTCTACTACACTCGGAGATACAATAGCATTACCGCTCCAATCCATCAACAAGCCATTCCACTGGAAGTTAGCAACATCACCACCTGTTATAGCGTCTGTCAGAGTAACTCCACTAGGCATATTCAAGCTTACAGGACGGATGAAATTAACCATAAATTCATTGACAGTAATCTGATCACCGCTTTCCAATGTATAGATATGTGCAACAGAAGCTTGCAGACCGCCTGCGCTATTCAAAGCAAGCTTAACATCAGCATCATTCTTATCCAATGAGATCGTTTTTCCACTGATCTTAACACCTGCTAAGACTTTGCTTGTAGCAACTCCGTTAGAATAAGTCTTAGTTACAACATAACGGTCTGTTACACAATTTGGAAGTCCTTTTACGTTATATTTATCGTAAGCAAGATTCAGTTCTTGATGGATCTGGCATCCGTCTGCAGGATCTTCCGGAGTATTAGGTACTACAGCATTCACCTTAAAGAACTTCATATCACCATCAATAGTCTGCCAATACAGTTCGTTCTTCACTGCATCTAAGCTAGCTTTCGGCAATTTCACATTTACAGCAAACTTGAATGTGATTGCATCAGGATATTTAGAAGATTGCAGTTTATTCTGAACAGTGATAGTAGCAACAAATTCAGAACCAGTAGCACTAATAGCACCAAGCTGACCGTGTTTGAATGACCAGACAACCTTCTTAGTTGCTGTACCTACTGAAGTAGCACCAGCTACAATTTTCGGGAAATCAACACCAGTTACCAGTTTGCCATTCTTCTTAACAGATGCAACAGCAGTAGAAACATCGTATGTATTCCAGAATGTCTCATGACTCATACCAATATTAGTACCATCAGTTATCTTACGATAAACATTCTCACGGATATATTCTTCTGTAATAGTATATGTTGCTTCTGTATCAGCACATTTGAATACCAATTCTTCAGCCGGATTACCTACCGTGAAATCAGGTTGTTTTTCTGCAGTGAATTTAATTTTCACAAATCCGCGACGTACCACGTTGCCATTTTCGTCTACCAATTCAACTTTCAAGATCGGAGTACGACCAAATGCTTCCGGATTGAAACCTTCTGCCTGGAACAAACCTTTCTCAACATCATTACACTTAACCCATTTCTGCTGATTAGTTTCAGTTTTACCTTCTTCAAGATTAAAATCCGTAGTAGCTACAGCAAATCTGTATGACAGTTTATAGGCTTCAATCGGGAATTCATCATGACCAGTAGATACATTTTCATTATTGAGACAAGTTGCAACCAGTTTTTTCAAGTCGAATACTTGATCATAAGGAGTCTCGTAGCGAGGTTCTTCTTTCGTACAAGCATCGAATGTAGTTGCATAATGAGCAGCATTACCACCTTCAAACAAAGTTTCCTTATCAGCGATACGAACATCTTCAGCAGCCAAAATATTATCATATACAGCTACATACGGAGAAGTAATGACGGCATTTTTCTCATCTTGATCAATTGCATCACCTTTCAGAGTAGCTTGCAAAGCGATCAGATTCGTTCTGTCAAGTTCCGGCTGAGTAGTGTGAGAATTAAGACGAAGAAGTTGGAAGTCAACAGTTCCTGTTGCGGGGTTAGCAACCGGTTCGCCAACAATCTCAATCAACTTACTTGCAGCAATTGCACGAGTTGTTTCAACAACTTCTGCAGTGCGGTCGATATAGCTATAGTCAGCATTTGCCAACTTAAAGCTTGCCGGATTGAAATGATAGCTAGCAGTCGCCAAAGCAGCTGTAGAGAATTGATAGCTCTTTGCTGGGATGCTGGCATTTTCATCTTTCACATCCATTGGAGAATATTGCAAGGAAGTGAATCTTACAGCTTCAATACCGTCAACGAACAAGTCGGGAGCAAGCGAGATGCTTGACAGACGGCAAGTTACCAATGTATGCAGACCAGTCAGGTTCGTATTGATATTTCCAATCTTAGTATTGATTTCTTTAATAGAAGCCTGAATGTCTTTTACATTCTTCTTAATAGCATCCAATTCATCTGTTATCTTTGTTTCCAGATCACTGATAGCGGTTTTATTTGCACCGATCAAATCTTTCAGACCGCCTTTACCATCAATTTCCTTCCACAAAGCAGCCAAATCATCCTGTGCAGCTTTGATATCATCCTGTGCTGCTTTAATATCCTCTGCATTAGCATCAATTTTAGCCTCCAGCGTTATCTTAACATACTCATCGAGTTCTTTCAATGTTGTAGCAAAGTTTGCGTCTGCTGTCTGCAATGTTTCGATAAGGTCCATAGCAGTTTTGATAGCCTCTGTATTTTCTTTCACAGCACCATTTTCCAATGTACTCAGACCAGCTTCGATACCATCGATACGAGCACCAAGAAGTTTTGACGCTTCTTCGAATGCAGTAACATCAAGTTTCTTGTCGATAGCTTCCTGCATTGAGTTTCTCAAAGCTTCCACTAATTTTGTAGCCTCTGCGATAGCTTCAGTTTTTGCTGTAGCAGCAGCAGCTTCGGCAGCTTTCGCTTTAGCCAAGGCATCAGCAGCATCAGCTTTGGCCTGATCACCGGCAGCTTTTGCAGCATCAGCAGCTGTTTTAGCTTCTACAGCAGCAGCTTTAGCAGCATCAGCAGTAGCCTGAGCAGCTTCAGCAGCAGCTTTCAAAGTAGTCAGCTGAGTCTGAAGATCAGTAATAGTGCTTCCGCTTTTGTCAATTTGTTCTTGCAACCCCTTGATGTCATCATCGTAGTCTTTACAAGAAGTAAATGTACCCGCTGAAGCCGCTAATAGCGCTCCAAACAGGACGACACTTAAATACTTTTTGTTCATGATAAAAAAACTTTTAATTTATAAATTAAAAAAATAATAAAAATATAATTTCTCACTTTTGATTTTAAATCCCATGTGTTGTTCCGTTCATTTCTCGTGCGACCTCCTTTTCTTAATTCATTCGACCTTTATTTCCCTTATATAATATACTATGAAGCATACAGGCCAAACAGCCTTTACCCGTTACTTTCTAGGTAACGGGTAAACCTTTGTCCTGACTCCCGGAGAGCCTTCTATATGAAAAACCAGACTATTTAACAGTGAAACATATTTACCCCTGCTTCAGACTTGCGGCAGAGGGGAGGAAATTCTTTGTATCTTGATCAGAGGTTAACAGGTCCCTAACAGAAAGAAATCCGTTGTTTTATCGTATTATTTCTCTTTTTTTAGTAGTTTATTATAAAAAATATCTTTTTTGTTTGCATGTTTTCCAAAATATATCCATCTTTGCAACGCTATTTAGCTCCGTTACCTAGAAAGTAACAGATTCATTTTCAAGCTACTGTTCCCACAATCGAGTGTTTTACAAAATCAATAATCTGATTATTAGCTTCATCAATTTTCTTATTACGAAAAGGTTTTAGATAGGTCTCGGTCACCTTGATAGACGAATGCCCCATAGCTTCGGAGATAATACCCGGGTGAATTTCGCAATAATAGGCTGTGGTAGCCCATGTATGCCGGGCGGTGTATGAACTCAGTCTATCGTTCAGCCCCAATATTTCGCCCAAGAGCGTGAGTTGCTGGTTGAAGCTGCGCAATGCCAACTGATATTCCCGGTAGGCCTCCTTCGTTCCTTCTCCACTTTTCAACAGCGGGAAGAGATAAGGCGAATGAGGGTCGTGGTTCATATACTTCTTTAATAGTGCCATCGCTTCCGGAGTAAGCGTCACCGACAAAGGTCTCCCCGTCTTCCGCCTACGATAAGTGATCACATTATCCCTCAAATCACTTTTACGCAGATAGGCCAAATCGACAAACGGCAAACCACGAAGTAAAAACATCAATACAAACAAATCCTGCGCGCACCGTATAGCAGAAGGCACGGCGGAAGACTGAGGCAATTTAGTGAATACCTTCTTCATATCTTCATCGCACAATGCTCTCTTATGATCTGCACGCGTACCCGTATAGACGGAACGGAACAAATGAGGCGTATAAATAACCATCCGACTATTGACGGCACGATTGTACACCGCACGAAATGTCCTTAAATAAGTGGAGACTGTGTTCCAACTACATCCTCTCCCACGAAGGTGTACTTCGAAACCTTTCAACCACTCCGGGGTAACCTCGTCAAAAGAAAAATCCCCTTCCCCATGATAAGCAATGATGGCATTGATACTGCTACGATACACGTGCGCAGTACCAAAGTTTCCCCCCATCCGCAGCTCTTCGGCTACCTGCTTCATAAATGCTACTACTTTTAACATCTTACTTAGTATTAAAGATTACACAATAAATATACACATATTTCAGCAACTATAATTGCCCGATACGCATATACACAACCGATTTTCAGAATAAGACACTCCAAAAATCGGTATCGCCGAAAAACGAAACAACAAATAGGGAGAAATTGAGTTCATTTCTTCAAATTACCATGAATAACTTTTCACATATAGCGACATCTATTGATCACTAAAAAAGGACCTTTCTTAAAAAAGGAATATTTAAACAGTGAAAGAAGGGCATAATTGTATCCCCACTTTAAAGAAAGGTATAAAAAAGCCGGCATTCGCGAATACAGGATTCCTCTTTTTTACTATTTAAAGAGTTAATCGGTCAAATCGAAAGTATAGTTCTTTTTCATTGTTCATTTTGATCGTTTACTGAAGAAAAACAGTTCCGAATGACACTTTTATTTTCCCGGTATTTATGGATCAATTAGAAGAAAATTAAGCAAAAATAGCTTTTTCAGGTCTTCCTTACTGACGGAAAACAGGTTGGTCGGTGAGGAAGGAGGCGTTGGTTTTAAAGGAACACCCCCTTGGTTTAAAAGCAACAGATACTTTTTTCCTTTGAAAAGGTGTATATTTCATGTAGTTTCATGCAAGAAACGACTGCTTTTCCGTATATTATTGCACTTATTTATGCAGTTTACTCCTTGGTTTGTTACTTTTAGAGCGAACGTTTTTCAATGTAATCTTAAAAATAGCACATTCGTCCGATATTTCGGGTTTCAGAAAAGAGAAGGAGGTATAAATAGAAGAAGAGGATGCATCTCACGACACATCCTCTTCTTTTTTCCTGATATCTTAGTAGACTTCTATTCCTTAGTTTTTAGAAGCTTCCAAAGATGCTTTACGGAATTCTTTCATTGCTTTTTCGATTTCCAAAGAAGCTTTACGAGCGCGAGTTCCTGCTGCTTTGTTACCGTTTTCGATCTGTGCGTTAGCATCTTTTGAGAAGTCAGCATAAAGAGCTGCTACCTTTTCTACCAATTCTTTCATAATCCTTTTATTTTTTCGTTAATAATGTGTCGCAAAAATACACTGTTTCCCGAAATAAACGCATAAAAACAATATTTTTTTTGAATTTATCTGCGAAAATAAGCTAAAAAAAGGGCTTTTCACCATTTTTCCCTACCTTTGTAGCCATGAAAACGCTTACAGATACGGATTACATACATACTTTGATAGCTGAAGGAGAGCATCAGCAACAGGACTTCAAATTCGAAATTTCCGACGCACGCAAGATTGCCAAAACGCTGTCGGCTTTTGCCAATACCGACGGAGGACGGCTATTGATCGGCGTGAAAGACAATGGACGGATAGCCGGCGTACGATCTGAAGAGGAAAAATATATGATCGAAGCAGCTGCACAACTTTATTGCATCCCGGAGATAGAATATACTTTACAAACATATATCGTGGAAGGCAAACAGGTATTAGTAGCCACCATCGAAGAGAATCCGCACAAGCCTGTCTATGCGAAAGACGAAAACGGAAAGCCTCTCGCCTATCTCCGCATCAAGGATGAGAATATACTGGCTACCCCTATCCACCTGCGTGTATGGCAACAAAGCGGCAGCCCGCGGGGAGAACTGATCCGCTATACGGAACGCGAACAACTCCTGCTCGACCTGTTGGAACAGGGAACGCTGCTTTCACTCAACCGGTATTGTCGGCAGACCGGTATTTCCCGACGTGCCGCCGAACATCTGCTTGCTAAATTTGTTCGGTATGATATAGTAGAGCCCGTATTCGAAAATCATAAATTTTATTTCCGAATGAAAAACGAGTGATATACTACGATTTATTCTTTTCAAAAACCTAACTATGAACTTTATCAATGAAATAAATGATATACTCTGGACATACATCCTGATTATCATGTTACTGGGCTGTGCCGTCTGGTTCAGCATCCGAACGCGGTTCGTACAGTTCCGTATGCTTCGCGAAATGATTGTATTACTCAGCGAGTCCGCCGGAAAAGGAAAACAGGGCGAGAAACATGTTTCATCTTTTCAGGCATTCGCTATTACGATTGCCAGCCGTGTGGGTACGGGCAACTTGGCAGGGGTGGCCACCGCCATCGCCATCGGCGGACCGGGAGCTGTTTTCTGGATGTGGGTGATCGCCCTGCTGGGAGCTTCGAGCGCTTTTATCGAATCTACCCTGGCACAGTTATATAAGATACGCGGAAAGGACTCTTTTGTCGGAGGCCCGGCTTATTATATGAAGAAGGGATTGAAACAGCCGTGGATGGGGATGCTTTTCGCTGTGCTCATCAGCATTACTTTCGGTTTTGCTTTCAATTCGGTACAGAGCAATACGATTTGTGCTGCTGCCGAACATGCGTTCGGATTCAATCATATGGTGTTGGGAGGAGTGCTTACCGCTCTGACTCTTGTCATCATCTTCGGTGGTATCCGCCGGATAGCGCGTGTAAGCAGCATTATCGTCCCGGTTATGGCATTAGGATATGTAGGGCTGGCACTGGTCATCGTATTACTTAATATCACGCATTTGCCGGAAGTGATATCTCTCATCATCAGCCATGCCTTCGGCTGGGAACAGGCATTGGGTGGAGGTGTCGGTATGGCGCTGATGCAGGGTATCAAGCGCGGATTATTCAGCAATGAGGCCGGTATGGGTTCGGCTCCGAATGCAGCAGCGACGGCCAACGTCACTCATCCTGTCAAACAGGGGTTGATACAGACGCTGGCAGTATTTACCGATACTTTATTAATTTGCACCTGTACGGCATTTATCATTCTTTTCAGCGGTGCTCCTTTGGACGGTTCTTCCAATGGGGTGCAACTAACCCAACAGGCGCTCACGAATGAGATCGGTGCTTCCGGAAGCATCTTTGTTGCCGTAGCGTTGTTCTTCTTCGCATTCAGCAGTATCTTGGGAAATTATTATTACGGCGAAGCGAATATCCGTTTCATCACCGCAAAGAAATGGGTGCTCCACACCTACCGGATATTGGTCAGCGGCATGGTACTTTTCGGGTCTGTCGCCACACTCGATTTGGTATGGAGTCTGGCGGACATCACTATGGCTCTGATGGCTGTCTGCAACCTGATCGCCATTATCTTTCTCGGAAAGTATGCCATCCGCCTGCTCTCGGACTATCGTGCCCAGAAGAAAGCGGGCATCCAAAGTCCTGTTTTCAGGAAAGAGACCATGCCGGACATCGAAAAGGACTTGGAATGTTGGTGAAAACCAACACTTTTTCGTACCTTTGCGGCTCATTAAAATCTCCACACACGATTTGTAAATTGTAAATTATAAAATAGTAAATATAACGATGGGCTTATTTGGTTTATTCAAAAAGAAATCCGATGAAACAAAAGTCGGCAATGTAGAAGATTTCATATCACTGACCCGGGTTTATTTCCAGTCAGTCATCGCTACTAACTTAGGTATTACCAACATCCGCTTTTTACCGGATGTGGCTAACTTCAAACGTTTGTTCAAGATTCCTACGCAGGGAGGTAAGCTGGGACTGGCAGAAAAGTCGGCTTCACGCAAAATGCTGATGCAGGACTACGGACTGAATGAAAGTTTCTTTAAGGAGATCGACAACTCCGTGAAGCGTAATTGCCGTACGCAGAATGATATCCAGTCGTATCTATTTATGTATCAGGGGTTCTCCAACGACTTGATGATGCTGATGGGAAATCTGATGCAATGGAAGTTCCGTATGCCGTCTATATTCAAGAAGGCGCTTTACGGGATGACTCAGAAGACGGTACACGATGTTTGTACGAAGACGGTGTGGAAGGCTGATGATGTGCACAAGACTGCGACGACTGTCCGCCAGTACAAGGAACGTCTGGGCTATTCGGAACAGTGGATGACGGACTATGTATATAATATAGTGCTCCTTGCCAAAAAGGAACCGAAAAGGAAGAACGACGACACGGAAACGAAAAAATAAGGTCGCGTAAATGTTAGAAAATCGTAAAGAATAGCATAGCAGGAAAAGCGGGAGTGGCATACTTCCGCTTTTTTTATTATCTTTATGTACTTTTTCTTTTGCCTTGATGCAAAAGAAAAAGTACCAAAAAGAAAAAATCAAGGCTGCGCCTGCCCGGCTACTCCGGTCTCATTTCCGGCTAAAGGGCAGAAACTCGCTTCGCTCAAACAGTCTGCCCTTTTTAACGCCGTAAATAAGACCTGCGCTTGACGCCGGGCAGTCGAGGCCGGGGGAACCTTGCGGAGGGATAGGTCGTTACTAATCAATAAATAATATAATAATATAGAGGATGCTTATGAAACAAAAGAAAATGCTTGTACTTACTTTTTCGCAGTTAAAACAAATCTACACGCAGGAGATGCCGGGGTTGGTAGAGATGGCGGCTGTAAGTCCGACGGTGGAGGACTTTAAGGCTGGTCTGCTAAGACATCTGGATAGTTGCGGGGTGGTTAATGAGGTTGCGGAGGAGGCGAGGGAGCAAATTCGACTCTTACTCCAGTATGATGGACAGGATGTTCATGAACTGTCTACGGGACAGGATATTTCGGTACAGACGATACGGTTGCTTTATCAGTTTCTGACGGAGAAGTTGGAGAATATAGAGATGCCGACGGATTTGTTTGTAGAGTTGTTCCAGTTGTTCAAACGTTTGCAGGGGGAAAGTGTTCCTTTACCGTCTCCGCAGCGCATCAAGAGCCGGAATGACCGGTGGGATACCGGATTGGATGAGGAAGTGCGGGAGATGCGTGATGAGAATAAGGAACGGATGCTGCATCTGCTGATTCAGAAGATTGAGAACCGGAAGTCGAAGCCTTCGGTGCGGTTCCATTTTGAGGAAGGGATGAGTTATGAGGAGAAGTATCAGTTGGTGAGCAAATGGTGGGGGGATTTCCGCTTCCATTTGTCGATGGCGGTGAAGAGTCCGGCTGAGTTGAACCGCTTTTTAGGAAATTCGCTTTCGTCGGAGACGATGTATTTGCTGAATCGGGCACGTAAAAAGGGAATGCCGTTCTTTGCCACGCCTTATTATTTGTCGTTGCTGAATGTGACGGGGTATGGGTATAATGATGAAGCGATTCGGAGTTATATACTTTATTCGCCGCGATTAGTGGAGACGTATGGCAATATCCGCGCATGGGAGAAGGAAGATATTGTGGAGGCAGGAAAGCCGAATGCTGCCGGATGGCTCTTGCCGGACGGACATAATATTCACCGACGGTATCCGGAGGTGGCTATCCTTATTCCTGATACGATGGGACGGGCTTGTGGAGGGCTTTGTGCATCTTGCCAGCGTATGTATGATTTTCAGAGTGAACGGCTGAATTTTGAGTTTGAGACGTTACGGCCGAAGGAATCGTGGGACAGTAAGTTGCGACGGTTGATGACTTATTTTGAACAGGATACGCAGTTACGCGATATTCTGATTACGGGAGGCGATGCGCTGATGAGTCAGAATAAGACGTTGAAGAATATATTAGAGGCGGTGTATCGCATGGCGGTACGCAAGCAAAGAGCGAATCTTGAACGTCCGGAAGGTGAGAAATATGCGGAATTGCAACGGGTGAGACTGGGTTCTCGTTTATTGGCTTATTTGCCGATGCGTATTAATGACGAATTGGTTGACATTTTGCGGGAGTTTAAGGAAAAGGCTTCGGCTGTTGGCGTCAAGCAGTTTATCATTCAAACTCATTTTCAGACACCGCTGGAGGTAACACCCGAAGCTAAAGAGGCGATTCGAAAGATTCTTTCTGCCGGATGGATTATTACGAACCAGTTGGTATATACGGTGGCTGCTTCACGCAGAGGACATACTACGCGGCTTCGCCAGGTACTCAATTCACTGGGAGTGGTATGTTATTATACGTTCTCGGTAAAGGGATTTAATGAGAATTATGCGGTGTTTGCACCCAACAGCCGCTCAATGCAGGAGCAGCAGGAGGAAAAGATTTACGGACAGATGACTCCGGAACAGGCGGAAGAATTGTATAAGATACTGGAAACCAAAATCAGTACAGGTATAAATGAAGAAAACCCGAAAGAAGATGCTGACACCGCCAAACAAATAAGACGGTTCATGAGAAAGCATCATCTGCCTTTCCTTGCTACCGACCGCAGTGTACTGAATCTGCCTGCTATCGGCAAGAGTATGACTTTCCAATTGGTAGGATTGACTGAGGAAGGCAAACGAATTCTTCGCTTCGAACATGACGGTACCCGTCACCATAGCCCTATTATCGATCAGATGGGACAAATCTATATCGTAGAGAATAAATCACTGGCAGCTTATCTACGCCAACTCAGCAAGATGGGTGAAGACCCGGAAGACTACGCTTCTATCTGGAGCTATACGAAAGGGGAAACCGAACCTCGTTTCAGCCTCTACGAGTATCCAGATTTCCCCTTTCGGATTACAGATAAAATGAGTAATTTAGAAATAAGTAATAAGTAATAGGTAATAGGTAATAATCGTAGCTGCCGGTAGCTTTACCCGCATGGCATATTACTTATTACCTATTATTTATTACCTATTACTTCACTCTAATTACCATATTAGCAACAATTGCAGTTAAACCTCCGGTGGTGATTCCTGAAGAGAAAATACTTCGAATCGCCTCTGGAGCTTGTTTTAATACGTCCGGCATTAGTTCCACGCCCAAACCTAAAGATAGGCTGACTGCTAAGACTAAGGTTTCTTTGCGGCCTATTTCTTGTGAGGAAACGATGCGGATGCCTGCTGCCGCTACTGTACCGAACATTAATAAGGTGGCGCCTCCCAGTACAGGATCGGGCATCAGAGAGAATATAGCTCCTACAATGGGGAATAATCCCAGCAGAACGAGCATAGCGGCAATATAATAGCCTACATAGCGGCTGGCAACTCCTGTTAATTGGATGATACCGTTATTCTGTGCGAAGATGGAGTTCGGGAAGGAGTTGAATATACCTGCTAAAAGAGAGTTGAAGCCATCTGCCATCACACCGCCGGAAACACGTTTCAGATAAGAATCACCTTCAATCGGAAGTCCGGAAATCATGGAGTTGGCTGTCACATCGCCTGTGGCTTCAATGGCGGTGATCAGATAGACCAGACCAATGGCGATAAATGAAGAGATATTAAAATCAATACCGTATTTGAAAGGTTGCGGGATGTTGAAACTCATCAGCATCTCGACATTTAGTGCGCTCATATTTACTTTTCCCAGAGCGAAAGCCAGTCCATAACCCAGGCAAAGACCGAACACGATGGAACTCATGCGCAGGTATTTGTTTTTGCAGCGATTGAAAAACAAAACGCTCAACAGTACAAGTGCCGCAATGGACAGATTTTCCCACGAACCGAAGGAGCCGTCGTCCATCGCGCTATATCCGCCGCCACAGGAAACGATACCGACTTTGATCAGACTCAATCCGATCAGTAGTACGACAATGCCGGACACTAGCGGAGTGATGATATTACGAAGATACTTGAAGGTACGGCTGACGACCATTTCAATAGGTGCGGCAGCTATACAGGAGCCGAATATCAGCGGAAGTCCGCCTACTAATCCGGTCGCTATGATAGGACCGATAAAGGAGAAGCTGGTACCTTGGATGCAGAGCAGCTTCGCTCCTATCGGACCGATACGACGGCATTGTATAAACGTAGATACCCCCGAAGCAAAAAGGGACATAGATACCAGAAAGCTTGTTTTTTCAACATCCAGCTTCAGTGCGCTCGCAATGATAAGAGGAGGTGTAATGATGGCTACAAAGATAGCCAGCAGATGTTGCAAGGCAGCAAACAGGGCATCTTTAAATGGGGGGCGGTCTTCTACGCCATAGATCAAATCTGTTTTCATTCGATATTTTTATTCAATAATTGATGTATATCCGTTGGGGAATTTTGTACTTCGAAGTTTAGTTCAGCGTCCACTTCAAAGCCAGTGTCGGAATTACATAGAAGCCGTCACGACCACCGAAGTTATTGCTCAGTTCCACTTCGGAACCGACACTCAGGTTAAAGTTTTTATTCACTCCCTTGATGCGGTTCAGGTTTACCCAAAATTGCGGTTCGGAGAGGAAGATGGTTTTTCCATACTTGGTCTCTTCACGCCACCAGTCGGCAAAACCGGAGAAGGTAAGCAAATCCTTGCAAAAGTTCATGTACCATGTTCCTGTCAACTGGAAGTTATTCGGGGATGGGTGCTTTTGTATATATTTGTACATGGTTGTCAATGTGAAGCCTCTGGAGAAAGAAGCGTTATTATAGGTATAGGTGGCTCCCGCCAGGTAAGCGTTGTTGTAGGAGAATCCTTTCGCCAGTCCGCCATTGTATTCGAGATGGGCGGAGAAAGGACCTTTCCAGAATTTCAGTTCACGGGCTATCTCCCAGTAAGCGGAAGCGACCCCTTCGGACGTATAGTCCATATCGATAAAGAAGTAGGTACTTCCCCAGTTGTCGGGATGGAACTTCTCGACAGTGGAGGTCAACAGCGGGCGTCCTTTCAAGTCTTTATCATACAGGGAACGTCCAAAATCATAATGTAACTGAATGTTTTGTGCCTGCAATTCCGGTACGGCAGAAAGTAGCATACATAGGAAAAGAGCAGAAATGATCTTTTTCATGACAAATGTGTTTAAATGAAGGTGCAAAAATAGTTAAACCTATACATATATTCACATTCCGACACTAAAATTTTAATCCAGACTATTATTTCCTGTATCCCACCACAATCGGGTACCTCCATGATCGGGTCCGCCCAGAGCCTCCACAAGAGCCAGGTATTGCTCTCTGTCTTCGGTTTGCAGCGTGCCGGGGAAGTTGAGGCGACGTACCATTGTCTCCGTGTCGATACATCCGTTCCTGCTATGGTTGAAGCGTACCGGAAACAGGCGGGGATATCCCGTGCGGCGCTGTTCCGCCCATGCCTCGCAACCTTCCGGGAATAAGGCTATCCATTTCTGCGTAATGATCTTTTCCAGCTTTATTTCCTTGTCGTCTGCGGGATTCCATTTAGGAGAAACCAGGCAACGGGCAGGAATGTTATTTTCGGGGTCTTGTGTGTCGATGAAATCGGCAGCCGTCCGCTCACTGTTCAGATAGTCGTCCATCTGATAAATGCCGCGTTGATGAAGAGACGCCTTTATTCCGTTCTGATAACATTCTTCTTCATCCTCCGGTATCCATCCGCGCAAAGCAGCTTCGGCACGGAGAAACCAGATTTCAGCGGAACTCATCAATGGGGCATCCGTACTCTGATCGACGGACAATTTGGATAAGCCTGCATAATGATTGTGCGCAAAGCAGGTTCCCTGACGGATGCCGCGGTACTCTCCTGCATACGCTTTGTCGGTACAGGTTTCAAAGTAAACTTTCAGTCGGGGATCATCGTAGCCTGTCAGAATAGATTCCATTGCAGCACTCATATAAGTTTCATTCCACACCCGGTTGAGTTCTCCCAACGGATTCGTGAATCCGGATTTCGTAGAGACCGCTACCCGTTCATCTTCCGCTTCAAAGACACCAAATTCATTTTCCAGTCCTTTCCGGAACTCGGTGCGTGCCTTATCCGGATCAACCGCAGAAATACGCATTGCCAGACGCATACGCAACGAATTGGCAAACTTGATCCAGGAGGAATATTGACCGTCCAGCAAGATATCAAAGCGGGTGAATCCATTAGATTCGGGCTTCTTTTCTATATAATCGGCAAGAGAGACAACAGCCGAATCGAGTTCATTAAAGAACTCATAGTAGACTTCTTTCTGCGTATCAGGGCGATATTGATTCTGGGCATTCGCGAAATTCTTATAAATAACAGGGCCGTAATAATCTGTCACACGGTGCATGACTTCCACTTTCAGCACTTTGGTAATGCCGAACAAGGCAGGTTCCGTATCACGGGTGGCATTCTCCGACTGGTAGATTTGTGGAAAGATATACGAATACATATGTGTCCACATGGCGCTGTTCCAGCCATCCTGCATATTATAATCCGAGTTATGCGTACCTCCGTTCAAGGGTTTTCCGTCGTGCATATAACCGGAGAACATATCCGCGTTCAGATTCTGTATCAACTGGAAAGGCCAGTTCTTGCCTTTACCGAAATCGTAATTAAAGTAGATGCCTTGCTGGATAATCCCCAGACGAATACCGTAACCATTGTCGTCAATCAGCAAATCATCGTCCGTAACTCCCGACTGGTCGGTATTAAATTCACGGAATTTCCCTGTACAGCCAACAGAAAGCAGCAGCATCCCCAACAAGTATATATAAATATGTTTTTTCTTCATCGTCTTCTCTCCTGCTCTTAAAATTCACATGTCAAAGTAAAGCCCAGACTGCGGGTGGTAGGCATACCGAACACTTCAATTCCCTGATTGTCATTGCCTGTAGAAAGTACCAGATCGGGATCGAAAGGCGCTTTCTTGTACAGGAAACAAAGGTTGCGGGCTACAAAAGAAAGTTGCAGGTCTTTCAGACAATTCGTTTTCTGTATCCATTTCCGGGGGAAGCTGTAACTCAGCGAAACTTCCCGCAGACGGAGGTTGGTAGCGTCATACATATAGTATTCCGTCACGCCGGCGCGTCCGCCCACTACATTTTTATAGAATCCTTTGACATCGCTTATTTGCCGGCCTTCCAGCGAAACATATCCTTTATCACGGGCTTGTGCCGTCGCTTTCGATACTCCATAGAGGTCCATCTCCGCCTGGGTCTGCGAAAGGACTTCACCTCCATAGCGCCAGTCAAGCAGGAAGTAAAGGCTGAAACCTTTGTAGGAGAAGGAATGATTCCATCCCAGCATAAAATCCGGATTGGCATTGCCCACCTTTACGGTATTTCCGTCACCTTCTACCAACGGAAATCCTTTATAGTCTCCGTCCGTTCCATAAACGATGTTGCCTGCTTCATCACGTATAAAGGCTTTACCGTAAATATCGCCGATAGAGCCGCCTTTCACCAGTTTCATCGCATAACTGGACGAAAAGCTGGTAGGTCCGTAAACAAATTCTTTCAGCTCTTCATGGAGTTCTACAATCTTGTTCTTATTGGCAGAGAAGTTGAGAGAGGTCTTCCACGTGAAGTCGGGGGTCAGTACCGGAGTGGCATCCAGCGTTATCTCCCATCCCTGATTCCGGATATCTCCGGCGTTGACGTATCGATAGGCATACTTATCCCCCGCAAGCGCAGGCAGTTTGAAGAACTGCTCATACGTGTCGGTACGGTAATAGGTCAGATTTAATCCGAGGCGGTGCTGCAAGAACTTCCATTCCATGCCCAATTCGACGGAATGCGTCATTTCCGGTTTCATCTCGGCGAAAGGGGCCGCATCGCTTGCCAGTATCTCTCCACCGGCAGTCACATACGAAACAGGATAGGTGATAAAAGGAGGCACACCGTTGCCTACGATACTATAAGCACCGCGAAACTTCGAGAACGAAACCCATTCGGGCATCTTTACCCACTTATCGGGAAGGAAAGAGACACCGGCGGAAGGATAAAAGAATCCTTTCTTCTCATATTTCGTGTAAGCCAGCGTAGACGACCAGTCGTTACGTGCGGTCAGGTCAAGGAAGACTCCTTCTTTATAGCCAATCTGTGCCGTCGCAAAGACCGATTGCAGTTGGTAATGGGCATCTATTTTCTGATCGATACTGGCAGAACTGCTCATCACGATATTGGCAAGATTGAACACGTTGGCATATTTCAACGAAGCATTCTTCGAATCAATGCGAGTAGAGTTAGTGATTCTGTCATTGATACTGCCGCCAATGGCTACATCCAATGTGAAGTCATTCAGTTGCTTCTTGACCATCGCCATCACGTCTCCGTACATCTGCGTTTCCTGATAATCCATTTCAATATAGCGCCCGTTCATCCCACAGAGTGCCGTAGCGGTGGAGGCATAAAATTTCTGACGCAGTTTATCGGCTGAGTGATCCAGATTGCCACGAGCCTGAAGTGTCAGCCAATCAGTGACTTTCAAATTGGCAGAAAGGGAAAGGAGCAAGCGGATACGTGCATCCTTACTCTGTATGCGGTTTTGTATCCAATACGGATTCTGTTCAAAGTCTTCGGTAAAAGTATGCCAGTTTTGTGTATTCAGCTTTCTGTCCTCGTTATAACGTTCATAGTTCTCTTTATAATAAGACAAGTCCTCGCCACGAGGAAAGCGGTAGAGACCTACCAGAGGATTCATATAAAAGCCTCCCGATACGGGTTTATTCTTCACCGTCTGCTTCATGACATTCACGTTACCGTCCAATTTCAGCCTGCTGTTGAAGAGGACGGCGGTCTCTCTCAGATTGATATTGTGTTTGGAGAGTTTATTTTCATTCAGAATGCCGCGACCGGTGGTGTTGGCATAGGAGAAATATGTTTGCAGCTTGTCATTTCCGGAGTTGACGGATACAGAAGTGATCGACGTCAGTCCGGTACGGAAAAAGTCACCCAAATTATCGTAAACCGTCAGATTTTCTTTTTCTCCCCAACTGTCTGTTACATCACTTACTCCGTAGCTGTTCTGCATTTCGGGCAGAGAGAAAGCCTTTTCAAAAGTCAGTCCGGTAGAGAAATGAATATCCCTCCGTCCTACGGTATTTCCTTTTTTTGTAGTAATAAGAATGACTCCGTTGGCCGCCTGGCTACCATACAGGGCTGCGGCAGGAGCTCCTTTCAGGATGCTGATACTTTCCACATCCTCCGGATTCAGATTCGAGATGCCGTCACCTCCGTCCCTGTTGCCGGCATTGGCCGTACCGCCGATAGCCGAATAAGACTGTTCCGAAGTAGAATTTAGCATGGGGACACCATCTATCACATACAGAGGCTGATTATCACCGGCCACCGACCGTACCCCACGGATACTGACTTTCGCCGATCCACCCATGCCGGAAGAGTTCTTGCTGACCTGCACACCGGCTGCCTTTCCTGCTAAAGCCGTGATCATATTCACTTCTTTCACGCGATTCAATTCTTCTCCCCTCACCTTTTGCACGGCATAAGCCAAAGAGGATTCTTTCTTTTCAAGTCCCAAAGCAGTTACAATCACGTGGTCAAGCAGCAGAATATTTTCTTTCAGACATATTTCAAGCATTGACCTACCCTTTACACTGACTTCCTGAGACTCGTAACCTACGAAAGAAATTTGCAGAACAGCACTATCCGGAACGGATAAAAAGAAATTCCCCTCCACATCTGTCACTGTTCCATTCGCTCCGCCTTTCTCTCTGATTGTCGCTCCGATAAGTGGTTCACCATAGGTATCGATGACCCGCCCCCTTACCGTAAAACTGGCAGAGGAGACTTTCACACATTCTTTCGACCCCGGCCGTGAAGCATAACAATCTTCTTCAAAGAAAGATAACAAGCTTATAAAACAGCAACTTATAATTATTCTTGTTTTCAACAGCATTTCAATAAGTTGTTTTTCACCATCTCCGTGCAAAAATAGCCAAATATTTTTAAATTTGTTTTTTTCCGCAACTATTTTGAGGGAAAAGAATAGATTCGTTATTTTTGTAGGAAATTACATCAATATGGAGATTGAAATCGAAAAACATCCTTTAAAACCTTTTCTCCCACCAAAAGCAAAGCTGCTGATGCTGGGAAGTTTTCCGCCACAAAGAAAACGGTGGTCGATGGATTTTTATTATCCGAACCTGAACAATGATATGTGGCGCATTGTCGGACTCTTGTTTTTCGGAGACAAAGATCACTTTCTGAACGATACGCGGAAAGCATTCTGCCGGGAACAGATTATTGACTTCCTAAATGAAAAAGGAATCGCCCTGTTCGATACTGCCTCATCTATCCGGCGTTTGCAGGATAACGCTTCGGACAAATTTCTGGAAGTGGTGCAACCGACGGACATTGCTGCATTACTCCGCCAACTGCCCGAATGCAGAGCGATCGTCACCACCGGACAGAAGGCAACGGATACGCTCCGTGCACAACTGGAAGTGGAAGAACCGAAAGTAGGAGACTATGCCGAATTTGTGTTTGAAGGACGGGCGATGAGACTCTACCGGATGCCTTCTTCCTCACGGGCGTACCCGCTTGCATTAGATAAAAAAGCCGCCGCCTATCGGATTATGTATCAGGATTTGCAGATGGTAATTTAAGTAATAGGTATTAAGTAATAAGTATTAGGTATTAATCGATAAATAGTATATAGTATGACACCTTTATTTTTGCAATATCCGGCGTGCAGTACATGCCAGAAAGCTAAGAAATGGCTAATCGAAAATAACATTGAGTACACTAATCGGCTCATTGTGGAAGATAACCCTACGGTGGAAGAGTTGAAAGCATGGATTCCACGAAGTGGATTGCCAATAAAGAAATTCTTCAACACAAGCGGTTTGGTATATAAGGAGCTGAAACTGAGCGAGAAGCTGCCTTCCATGACTGAGGAAGAACAAATCGCATTGCTGGCAACAAACGGTAAGCTGGTGAAACGCCCGTTAGTAGTGACAGACAGCTTCGTTCTGGTAGGTTTTAAGCCCGATGAATGGGAAAAATTAAAATAATTGGAAATTTATTTACCCTAATATTTGCTGGTTCGGAAGTTTATACTACCTTTGCAGCCGCAAACACGGGAGTAGCTCAGTTGGTAGAGCACCGGTCTCCAAAACCGGGTGTCGGGAGTTCGAGCCTCTCCTCCCGTGCAGAAGTAAACCGCAGGTAATCGTCGATTATCTGCGGTTTCTCTTTTACAGTCCATAGCTTAGTAATTGCATTGCAGCTTCTATTTAAAATTTATGCAAATCCTAATTCGTTCCACCTAGGTTATCTTTTAGTTCGGCCCAGGTGATTGTTTAGTCCCACCTAGGTCGAACGAAAGGGAAACGTATATGGAACGAACTAATCAATGCGAAACCATACATTGATCTATGCTGATCATCCTTTTAATTAACCTATACTATTACTTGTTTTCCGCTATCTCCCGTTTCATCCCTTTGGCAGTTTCTACCAGACGGATAAATTCTCTTCTGTATCCTTTTTCATCATTATCCAGTCCCTGTTTGGCAAGGCCGATCACTTTATCATAGCTTGCTTCTCCTTTGAAGTCAGAGTCCCGAAGCAACTGACCGAACATAGCCACGGCAGAAGCGAAGCGGAAATCGGAAGAAACATTATTTCCTTTGTTATCCACAAAGGGAACTTCCATCTTTTTGCTGACGTCCTTGTCCGGAGCTTTATAGCGCAGTTTCACGGTCAGCAATTCATTAGAGCCGGTCGGCTGCACCGTCTCTTTTTGTTTCTTCTGATATTTCAGATCATCTATCTTTCCTACGTAGTCATTCTTCACGCCCACGGGAATCACTTCATAGAAAGCTGTCACTGTATGTCCAGCTCCCAATTCTCCGGCATCTTTGGCGTCATTATTAAAGTCTTCGTCTTTCAGCAAACGGCTCTCATAACCAACCAGACGATATGCCTGCACCTGAGCCGGATTAAATTCCACTTGCAGTTTCACGTCCTTTGCTACCGTATGAAGCGTAGCGCCAAACTCACCCACCAGGACACGATTGGCTTCCTGCAAATTATCGATATAAGCATGATTTCCATTTCCTTTTTCTGCTAAAGCCTGACCTTTATTGTCTTTATAGTTACCCATTCCATAACCTAGCACACTCAGGAATACTCCGCTCTTACGTTCCTTTTCTATCAACTGTTCCAAACCTTCCACAGAAGAAACACCTACATTGAAATCTCCATCGGAACAAAGAATGATCCGATTGTTTCCTTTAGGAAGGAAGTTATGTTTAGCCACTTTATAAGCCAGTTGGATACCTGCGCCGCCGGCCGTAGAGCCACCGGATGTCAGTTCGTCTATCGCATCACGTATTTTCTGTTTGTCACTGCCCGGAGTAGATTCCAGTTTTACGCTGGCGTTGCCTGCATACACAACGATGGCAACTTTATCTTTTTCACGCAGGTTATTAACTAATAGCTTCAGAGATGACTTCACCAAATCCAGACGGGTAGGTCCCCACATAGAACCGGATACATCAATCAAGAATACCAGATTAGATTCCGGAAGTTTGTCAGTCGGAATTTCCCTTGCTTTCAGTCCGATACGTACCAGACGATGATCAGCATTCCAGGGGCAAACACCTGCTTCCATTGTTATCTTCACCGGATCACTTCCGGTCGGCTTCGCATAATCGTAGGAGAAATAATTCACTAACTCTTCCGTACGGATAGCATCGGCCACCGGCAAGGTACCGCTGTTGATCATACGACGCATATTACTGTAAGAAGCGGCATCCACATCAATAGAGAAAGTAGAAAGCGGAGATTCTCCTACCTGCTTAAAACCATTTTCACTGATCGATTTATATTCTTCCGTATTTACTGCATCCATACGTACGGACGGGTGTCTGAGACTTGCCAGATTGACGGTTGATATGGCACCGGTAACAGCTACCTTTCGCTGGCTGCCGTATCCGACGACAACACATTCTTCCAATACATCAGAACTGGCCTTAAGACTTACGTCCATCTTTGCAGAGAATACGACTTTTTCCACTTTATCAAAACCAATATAGCTGAAGATAAGAGTTTCCCCTTTGTTTGCTTCAATCCTGTACTGCCCTTGTAGGTTCGTAACAGCTCCACGGGATGTTCCCTTGACCGTCACCGCACATCCTACCAACGGCGAACCGTCTGATCCGTCCGTCACCGTTCCCTTTACGATCAAAGGCTGTGCCCATACCGTACCACCCAATGTAGTAATCACTAACATCACCGTGAGCATCATTGCTCTGAGTTGATTTGTCTTCATAACTTTATCTTTTTAAAATGTTACAATTAATCCGCTTTTACTATAGAGATGCAGATTCCACACGGATTCCATAAACCAACTGAAGTTTTTTTATTTTCATTGAAAATAGCACGCTTTTCAAAATAATCCTTCATTCTTTTGCTGCTTCTAAGATGATGTGTATATTTGCGAACAATAAACATTCATAAAAATGAAACATGAAGTCGACGGAAGGCGGGAAATAGCCTCACGAAACACCGCTTGGGCTAACATTATCGCCCGTAAACTAACCGGTTGGGGCATCACTCCCAACCAGATTTCAATGATGAGTGTATTCTTCGCTTTGGCTGGTTGCCTTCTGCTGACGGGCACTGTTATCTATCCCGATTTCAATAAATACGTCGCTTATATTCTGTTCATCGTCTGTATGCAGTCGCGGTTACTATGTAATCTGTTTGACGGAATGGTGGCTATAGAAGGAGGAAAGAAAAGTGCCAACGGAGATTTATACAATGATATGCCCGACCGATTCGCCGATGCCTTGTTTATCATTCCTGTAGGCTATGTAGCCGGAGGATTCGGGATAGAACTGGGATGGCTTGCCGCCCTGCTTGCCGTAATGACCGCTTATTTCCGCTGGATAGGAGCTTACAAGACACAACAGCATTTCTTTAACGGCCCGATGGCGAAGCAACATCGCATGGCTTTACTGACACTGTGCTTTGTGATTGCCACCTGCACCATTCACTGGGGATATGAACAGATCGTGTGCCTCATTACTCTTATACTAATGAATATCGGTCTGATCGCCACTCTTATACACCGTTTATATCTTATGTCTCACACAAACAACGAAGCGAAATGAAACAACTATTGGACAAATTATTCCCTACGCTAAGCGATGAGTTAATTATTGTAATCACCCTTATTATCTGTTTGCTGGTGACGGCAAGCATCGCCCTCTTTCTGGTAAAAAAGCTGTCGCCGAAAACCAATATCAGCGAACTGGTTGCCCGTACCCGCTCATGGTGGATTATGGCAGCAATGTTTATCGGTGCCGTTTTCATCAGCTACGACATTTCTTATTTTTTTCTTGCATTTCTCTCTTTTATAGCATTCAGAGAACTTTATTCGGTATTAGGATTCAGAGAGGCAGACCGCCGTGCACTGTTCTGGGGCATATTGGCTATTCCTATCCAATACTATCTTGCTTATATCGCGTGGTATGGGGCATACATCATATTCATCCCCGTAGTTATGTTCCTGTTATTGCCATTACGACTGGTATTGAAAGGCGATACACACGGAATCACTAAATCCATCGCTTTGCTGCAATGGATTCTGATGCTTTCTGTATTTGGTATCAGCCACCTCGCTTATCTTCTCTCGTTACCCGAATTGCCGGGCTTCAATGCGGGAGGACGCGGACTGCTGATGTTCCTCGTGTTCCTTACAGAAATCAACGATATCATGCAGTTCGTCTGGGGAAAACTCTTCGGACGTCACAAAATTCTGCCCAAAGTGAGTCCCAACAAAACATGGGAAGGCTTTTTGGGAGGTGTCGTCAGCACTACGGTTATAGGATACTTTCTGGGATTCCTCACTCCGCTCTCCACGCCCAACGTAATTCTGGTCAGCGCCCTCATTGCCATTGCCGGATTTGCGGGAGATGTAGTCATCTCGGCCATCAAACGTGATAAAGGCATCAAAGCCATGGGAGATAGCATCCCCGGTCATGGTGGAGTATTCGACCGCATAGACTCTCTGTCCTATACAGCTCCGGTGTTCTTCCACCTCGTTTATTATATAGCTTATTAGCCGGCATACTATGAAAAAAAGATTCATGCAGTCTGCCATGATGCAGATACTATATAAAGGTATATTCCGGTGGTTTCTGAAACTGATCGTGGGAGTCCAGTTCCCCGATACCCGATTCCTCAGAAAAGAAGGACAATTCATCATCCTTGCCAATCACAACAGCCATCTGGATACACTCAGCCTGCTTTCTTCCCTACCCGGCAACCTTTTGTGGAAAATAAAACCCGTAGCCGCGGAAGATTACTTCGGAAGAACCCGGTTTCAGGCCGCTTTCAGCAATTACTTCATCAACACCCTTCTCATCAGAAGAAAAGGAGAAAAGGACTCGGAGCACGACCCACTCCGGAAAATGCTCGATGCCATCGATGAAGGATACTCGCTGATTCTTTTTCCCGAAGGTACAAGAGGGAAGCCCGAACAAATGGGAAAAATAAAGTCCGGCATAGCCCGTATCTTGTCTCTGCGACCGGAACTGAAATATATACCGGTTTTCATGACCGGCATGGGACGTTCACTCCCCAAGGGAGAATTAATCTTATTGCCTTACAAGGCATCCATCTTTTACGGAACGCCTGCCGTAGCCGGAAGCACAGACGTTCATGAGATTCTAAAACAGATAACGGATGATTTTGAGATGATGAAAGATAAATATCAGGTAGTAACAGAAGACGACGAATAGAGAAAGTGCTGTTCAATGTACGAAACATATCGAAGCTATCGGACGAGGAACTACTGACCCATTATATAAAGTCCGGGGATACGGAATATTTCGGTGAACTATACAACCGTTATATCCCGCTGACGTACGGACTTTGCCTGAAATATCTGCAAGATGAAGACCAAGCGCAGGAAGCGGTGATGCAGATGTTTGAAGACCTGTTACCTAAAATCATCAATTATGAGATAAAAGCATTCAAGCCGTGGCTCTATCGGGTGGCGAAGAACCATTGCCTGCAACTGTTACGAAAGGAAAACAAAGAAATTCCGCTGGATTATACCATTAATATTATGGAATCCGACGAATTTCTGCATCTATTAAGTGAAGAGGAAAGTTCGGAAGAGCAGCTGAAAGCATTGCACCACTGTCTGGAAAAGCTGCCCGAAGAACAAAGGACCAGCATTACACGTTTCTTCCTGGAAGAAATGTCGTATGCGGATATTGTCGAACAAACCGGATTTACTCTGAATAACGTGAAAAGCTATATCCAGAACGGAAAGCGAAACTTGAAAATTTGTATTAAGAAACAAGCCCTATGAAACTATTGGACTACATACGAGGACTCCGCAAAGGAAAAGAGGCGCATCGACTGGAAAAAGAGTCGATGAAAGACCCTTTTCTGGCTGACGCGATGGATGGGTACCACCAAGTAGAAGGGGACCACGAAGAACAGATTAATAAATTGCGGATGAAGGTAAACGCCCATTCGGCAAAGAAAAGAAATACGTATGCCGTCACCTGGAGCATTGCCGCCTGCCTGATTATAGGAATCGGAATCAGCAGTTACTTCCTGTTTCTGAAACAGAATGTTGGAGAGGATGTGTTCATAGCTAAAGAGCAGCCCGCCGCCACTGCAACTGTTCCTGCTCACAAAGAAGACACTTCCCTATCCGCTCCAAAGATGGAACCGGATTCCGGTCGTCCTTCTGCCACAAAGGAAACGGTCGGAAAAGATATAATCGCCAAGACAAGGCAGGATTCTCCATCCCAAAGTACACCTTCGGGGGCTCCTTCCGCAACGGTTCCTAAAGCAGTGGCTTCTAAAGCAGCGACTCCCCAAGCAACGCCTGCCGGAACTCCGATAATGGAAGAAATGGTTGCTCCGGCAGAAGAGCTGGAAGAAGCGGCTATCACAACGGTTACAGATACTTCTTTCCTAGATGCCAACAGGAAAAAGATGAAAGCAGCTCAATTGACCACCCAAATGAACAACATGATCAAAGGGAAAGTGACGGACGACAGAGGAGAACCACTCGTCGGAGCTAACGTCACTTACAAAGGAGCAACGTATGGAGCGATAACGGATATCAACGGAGAATTCTCCTTGCCCAAAAAGGAAGGTAATGAAATATTAACTGCACATTATATTGGCTATAATCCGGTTAGTATACCGGCAGACACCAGTAAGAATATGCTTATAGCCATGAGTGAAAATAAAACAACACTGGATGAAGTCGTAGTAACAGGATATGGCGCACAGAAAAAGGTAGCTGTGACAGGAGCCATTTCTGCCGTATCCATCAAAGATTTGAAAAAAGCTTCGGGTGCATTGCAGAAATCAGATACATTAAAAGACGCTGTTATCTCCCAAAAGGCCGATAGTTTACAGGGTCCTGTCGTTCCGGAACCCGTAACAGGCATGAAGCAATATAAAAAGTATCTGAAAAAGAATCTGGCATACCCTGCGGACGATGCTTGCGCAGAAGTCAAAGGCAAAGTTACCTTGACTTTCTTTGTTAACAAAGAAGGGCGTCCCTTCGACATTAAAGTCAAGGAAAGTCTTTGCAAGTCTCTGGATAAGGAGGCCATACGCCTGATTCAAGAAGGTCCGGACTGGACTTACGGAAACCAATCGGCAGAAATCACAGTGAAATTCCACAAGTAATATAGCCGGCAGAGTTCTTATGAGAGCTGACTTTTTATGAATTAGCTTTCTTATGAATGATGAATACAACAAGAATTATACTCACTTTAATAAGAAAAAGTTCTCAAGCCCATGAGAAAAGATTCTCATAGGCTTGAGAATTATTTCTCATCGCAATGAGTATTTTTTCTCATAGCCTTGAGAATTTTTTCTCATTGCGATGAGAATGGTTTGAGAATAATAAGCGCCCGTCAGTCGTTATAAGATTCTAAATCCAAGTTCCTTTACGCCACAGGAATTCCAACGGTCCTTGTTTATGACGGGCAAGCCACCAGCGGCTGAATATCAACTGAATAGTGAAGATAAGCAATGCAATCAGCAGGCTTCCCGTTGCTCCTGCATACTTGTACATTGACAGTCCGAATCCGTAATAGATGGTTACTCCCATGATTGACTGGGAGATATAATTTGTCAGACTCATGCGACCGTAAGGAATCAGCAGACTTTGCCAGCTATATCCTGTATCCTTCTTAAACCAAAGCAAGGTAAAGACAGAAACAAGAATGACCATAAAAGCAAAGTTGGCATAAGACGGAACAGCAATCTTATACGGAACCATTATAGACGGGTTTGTAATCAAAGCGGGTATAAAAGTTTTCAGGCAATAGAGAGGGATAAATGCAAGGATGGCACCTGTCAGCATCTTCTTCCAGAAACGCAAGGACTCTTCGCTTTTCATAAAATACTTCCGGCGTCCTAAAAGCATTCCGAACATGAATAAAGCTGCCGTCTGGAACAGGCGACCGTTTTCTACTTGCCAAATATTGCTATACATCTGCCCGTCAGTGATATTGGAACGGAGTACTTCAAAGAAACTGCCATTGGATGTCACTTCCTGAGCAAGTTTATAATAAGGAATAAAATGCCCTGTTGACGGTACATACTCCAAATTGATCATTGCATAGATGGCACGCCCCCATTCATAAGGTTGCAAAAGTAAGATGGCAGCAATCCAAAAGACTGTCTTATCTTTGAGCTTGCAAACAGGAATCAAGGCAAAGCCGACTACTGCATAAAGCAAAAGAATATCCCCGTTGTAGAACAAGGCATGTAACTGTGCAAACAGGAAAAGCAGGCACATCCGCCACGCAAATCGTCCACGGAAATCTGTTCCGCGCTTTTCCGCATTATGAAACTGGATATAGAAACTAAATCCGAACAACAAAGAGAACGTAGCGTATGCTTTCCCTGCAAACAGGAAGAACATGGTATCCCACGCATACTTATCTATGGTCTGCAACCATGCCGGCAACGTATAATCCAGCGGTAAAAACAGATTATAGTGTTCAAGGTTGTGCAACAATACAATAGCCAGCAGGGCAAATCCGCGCAGAGCATCTACTACTCCAAGCCGTTCAGTCGTTTTAAGTGTTTGAGTCATCAGATATGTTTATTCATGATTACTAATTAGGCAGTAAAAATAGTAGAAATATCTGAAGTACAAAAGTTTATAAATATTAATTATATCAACTCATAGCTTGCCATTTGTATCGGCATATCCAGATTATGAAGCACTTTTTCCAGCAAAATACCTTCCCGGTTGTCATACTCATAGCCAAAGGTTGCCCGAATCCCTTGCAGAATAAACTGGGTAGCACGGTCCAACGCCATCGGAAGACTGTCTCCCTGCATCAAGGAGCCGGTGATCACACTTGTGAATGTATCCCCTGTGCCCGGATAGTGGGCAGGCAGATAAGGGCAAGTCACTTTCCAGTAGCGGTTTCCCTGACGATTGTAGGCATATACGGAAGTCTTATGAGGCTCATCGTGCACCGGAACACTGGTGATAATAACCACCTGTGGACCTTTATCGGACAGGAGACGGAGATATTCTTTCAGTTCCTCATCCGTACTATCCGCTTTATACGGTTCGTCCAGCAAATAAAACAGTTCTGTCAGATTCGGTGTGATCACATCCGCTTTGGTTATCAGATGACGCATTTCTTTCACCATCTCCATATCAAAGTTGGTATAAAGCCGGCCGTTATCACCCAGCACCGGATCGGCTACTATCAGACTATCCGGCTGACGGAAATCCTTGATGAAATCGGAAACAATCTGAATCTGCCGCGGGGAACCCAGATAACCGGTATAAATAGCGTCAAACTGAACTTCCAGCTTCTTCCATTCGGCTATGATCTTCGGCATTTCATCCGTCAGGTCCAGAAAGGAGAAGCCGGGATACTGCGTATGGTTGGACAATACCGCCGTAGGAAGCGGACAAACCTGAAAACCCATAGAGGATAAGATAGGAATAACGACTGTCAGAGAAACACGTCCCATCCCCGAAAGGTCATGAACGGCAGCTATCTTCTTTACTTTATTTGCATACATACTGTTTTTATTATTTAGACGATTATAGTTCTTTCCATGGATGAGACAGAAAACAGAGGCTCTATATATCAACAACAAAGGCTCTGTTTCCTATCAACAGAGCCTTTGTTTATCTTATACAGAAGCTCCATTTTTCTTTGTCCTAACAAAACTAAGCTTCTATTGTTTTAAATCCAAATTTATTTTAGAATAATAAAGCGGAGTTACGTCAATATGACCAAAACCTCCCGTGCTCCATGCGCTCCCATGACCAATGCCTGTTCGATGTCCGCCGTCTTTGACGGGCCGGAAATAAAGGTACCGAACTGATATTCCTGTCCGTCCAGTTTGCGATAAGCATCGTACATGGTATCCACAATCTTATTCCGGTCGATCAGAATCACCAGTTTCTCCGAAATAAAATAAATCGCTTTATACTTCACGGTTTGCGGTATCCAGACAGCACCGTTCTCCGCTACTCCGATCTCTCCCCGAATAACGGCTACCTCAGTACCGTCCAGTTCTTTCGGGTCGTCCACCATATCCGGATTGAAAGTTGCGCAAGATATATCCGGCAATACGGAAGCAATGCGCATCGCATCCGGATACGTCCGGCGAATGACAGCATTCACATCTTCGCCTTCACCCAATACCACTACCGTACCGCCTACCGCACGGCTGATAGCGCAAAATTGCTCTATTTTGTCCGGATACGTCAAACGTTTCATATCTGCTATATCCGGTTTTTCGTAGCGTGTCTGCGTATGCTTACGGATGCTCGCCAATATTTCTTCTCTGCTGCTCATTTTGATTCCTCCTTTCCCTGTACCTCGTTTTTCTTCCACATTTCGTTGAATGACTCTTTGGCAAATTCCGGCAGTTCGCGTCCTTTGCCCCAATCGTCAAAGTCATTGTACTTCATAAAGCGTGGCAGGCCGTTTACCATCGGAGCCGCCCACAGAGCCGCATTGAACAATGCAGGACGCTCCATCAGGAACTTCATGCCACCGGACATTATCTTCTTTCCGGTATTCGCCTTTCCCAATCCGTCAAGGTCTTGACGCCACTTGTAAATCTGTTCTGCCAAATCCACTTTTACCGGACAGACATCAGAACAGGACATACACAAGGAGCAGGCGGAAAGATTATCATAATACTTCTCCGGATCATGAGCCATCCCCAGATTGATACCGATAGGGCCGGGTATAAAGTAAGTGTAGGAGTATCCCCCACTCCGGCGATAGACCGGACAGGTATTCATACAGGCACCGCAACGGATACAGTTTAATGTCTTGATATGGTCGGGCTTGGAAAGGATCGTACTCCGGCCGTTATCCACAATAATAATATGATATTCGCCACCTTCACGCGGACGGCGGTAATGAGAGGTATAGGTAGTCACCGGCTGTCCGGTTGCCGAACGTGCCAGCAGACGGGTGAACACACCTAGCGCATCCAGATCCGGCACGATCTTCTCCATGCCGAAAGCGGCTATATTCAACTTCGGATAAGAAGTACCCATATCGGCATTCCCTTCATTGGTGCAGACTACAATGTCTCCGGTAGAGGCTACGGCAAAGTTGGCGCCCGTCATGGCGGCTTCCGCATTCAGAAAGAGGTGGCGCAGATTCTTGCGTGCGGCATGAGTAAGGTAGGTCGGGTCGAAGTTTCCTTTTTCCGTCCCCATTTCCTTTTCAAACAGTTCTCCCACTTGCTCCCGTTTGATGTGGATAGCAGGAAGAACGATATGGCTCGGCTCGAGATGCATCAATTGCAGAATACGTTCGCCCAAGTCGGACTCTACCACGTCTATTCCGCGTTCCATCAAGAAGGGATTCAACCCGCACTCTTCGGCAAGCATCGACTTGCTCTTGATGAAATGATGTACATTATGCTCATTCAGTATTTCGTACACAATGGCACAATATTCGTCCGCATCTTTTGCCCAGTGCACAATCGCTCCGTTGGCAGTGGCGTTCTTTTCAAACTCTTGCAAGAGCTCTTCGAGGTGGCTGTTGGAATAAAGTTTCAGTTCACAGGCCTTGTTGCGAAGCTCTTCCCATTCGGGAACTTCCTTGCTCATCTTGTCCCTTTTGGCTCGGACCATCCAAAGGGTTTCGTTATGCCATGCTGCCATCTTGCTGTCCTGCAAGAACTTTTCGGCAGCCTTTGAATGTTTGGTACTCATGATTGCGACGCTAAAATTTCGACAATGTGGATAATTTGAATCGGCAGATGCTCCCGTTTGATCACACCTTGCATGTGCATCAGGCAGGAACTGTCCGCTCCGACAATGTATTCGGCTCCGGTAGCCATGTGGTCTTTCACCTTATCACGCCCCATGCAGACGGACACCGCCTGCTCTTCTACGGCAAACATACCACCAAACCCGCAACATTCGTCTATATGGCTGGGCTCGAAAACTTCGATGCCTTCGACCATATCGAGCAGATCGCGCAATTTATTGTAATAAGGGATATTTAACTCACTGGGAGCGGAAATTAAGAGTTCACGCACACCGTGGCAACTGTTGTGGATACTGACTTTATGCGGGAAGCGTGCGGGTATCTTCGTCGGTTTAAGCACATCATGGATAAACTCGCAAAGGTCGTAAATCTTCCCCGCACTCTGGCAGACGTGCCCTTCTTTTTCAAGGATACCGGGATGATTCTCTTTCACAAATGCCACACAACTGGCGGAAGGGCCGACAATGTAATCGTACTCCCGGAACAGATCGTCAAAACGGAGCGCCAGCTTCATCGATTCATCTTCAAAACCGGCATTCGCCATCGGTTGTCCGCAACAGGTCTGATCCAACGGATAATCGACATCTACTCCTAAACTTTTCAATAGTTTATACGATGCTACCCCCACATTGGGATAGATAGCATTGATATAACAAGGAATAAATAAACCTACTTTCATAATTATATTACGTAAAATTTAGATGCATCCTCTGCTACTACATCCGTTTTCTCTGCTTACCGGATGTCGATTAGTTTGTGTGTTTGCAGGCTTAGTCTCCATTTAGGATGTCGCATTACACAGTCCACTGTCAAAGCAGTGTTATTACAAGAACAAGGCTGGAGGAAAAAATGTTCAGCGGGAAGCAGTTCATAAATACTTATATCTTGCCCTTCGTAGACAACTTTCACTTCATCCATCCGGGTAATCCCTAATTTGACACCCTGCTTGGGCGAACAGGTCACCCAGTCGATGGACTCCGGCAGCGGTCGCGTGCCGTTGGTTTCGATACAAACGTATTTACCCGCTTCGTGCAGACGGTCGATCAGTGCGTCGTCTATCCAGAGCGAAGGTTCTCCCCCTGTGAGGATAACGGTAACGGCGGGATATTTGCTGACTTCGGCTATGATTTCATCGTCAGTCATCAAGGTGCCTGCTTCGTGTTGTGTGTCGCAAAAACTGCATTTCAGGTTGCATCCGGAAAAACGGATGAAGACTGCCGGAGTACCTGTGTGGTAGCCTTCACCCTGTAGACTGTAAAAGATTTCATTAATCTTTCTCATCATTCGAGCTGTTCTAAAATTTCTATTGTCTATTCTGTCTCTCCTGCTGCCGGAGTTTTCTCGTTTGCCACAGCATCTTTCTCGTAGATGACGATGTTTCCTTCGGACTCCTGCACTTCTACTTTATAGCATTGCGGAATCTGCCTGCAAACCCATCGGGCAATGTTTTCTGCTGTCGGATTGAATGGAAGTACTTCATTCAGATTCTGATGGTCCAGTTTCTCCGTGACCACTTCTTTGATTCGGGTGAAATCCACCACCATTCCTTCGGAGTTGAGCCGTGAGGAACGGCAATAGACAGTGATAATCCAGTTGTGACCGTGTAGACTGGCGCATTTACTGCGATACGGAAGTACCAGCTTGTGAGAAGCTGATATCTCCATGCGTTTGATTACTGTAAACATGGCTGTATATATTTAATATAGTTACAAGCATCTAATGTCACCTCGATGCAAGGACAAAGGTAATATAAAAAGAGCTTTCATCCAGCAAACCCGATTATTTTTTCCTGTTTTTACACTATCTTTGCCGAATGAAAACTCTTTATATTGTTTTAGGAAGCATATCTCTCGGACTCGGCATTCTCGGCATCTTTCTGCCGTTACTGCCCACTACCCCTTTTCTGTTACTGACCGCCGCACTTTATTTCAAAGGGTCGCCACGATTATATAACTGGTTGCTGAATCACCGGCACTTCGGTCCATACATCCGCAATTTCCGGGAAAACAAGGCAATACCGCTCCGCGCCAAGATTATCTCCCTTGTGCTGATGTGGGGAACGATGCTCTATTGCATCTTCTTCCTGATTCCGTTCCTATGGGTGAAAATTCTTCTGGGACTGATAGCGGCAGGAGTCACCTATCATATTCTTTCTTTCAAGACATTGAAATAGTTCGAAAGCCCCTGACGGGCGTCGGCAAGTTTGTCCTCCCAATGTTTCACGGAGTTTTGTCCGATAATGTCGGTCACGTACTTCACGGAGATAAAAGGAATCTCTTTGGAACGGCAGACGAAGGCTTGCGCATACGCTTCCATGTCGACGACATCTCCGCTTACGTGAGTCAGTTCCGTCAGGAAACCATCTCCCGTATTACAGATTCCCTCTTCCGTCCAATGCTTGCAGAAGCCTTTTGTTTCGAGCAAAGCGGAAGAATCTATTTCGCATTCCATACCTAGTCCGGCAAGTTTCTGCATATCGCGGTCTATAAATTTGCGGCAGACAAAGATATCCCCTACCTGATGATTGACTGTTCCTGCACTTCCGAGATTCAAAACGAGATCGGGCTGCACCTGGCGGATCGCTTCTGCCAGATGAAAGGCGGACTTCACTTTTCCGATCCCCGTACGGATGTAATAAGGCTCTACATCGGGCCACTTTATCTCTACAAATTCGCCTTGAACGGCATACGTTACTAATATTTTCAGCATAAGTTTTCTGTATAAATAGACATTATCAGATGCAAAAATAAGCATTTATACTCGAAATGGTCAGAGATTGTTCTAAAATGATCAGTTTTTAATGATGGTTGCTTTCGGCGTTCGCTAACTTTGCCTACATAACTTAAAAACAAAATATCATGACTCAAAACTCTATTGCGGACAACCGGATGGTCTGGCTGGATGTTGTCCGTTGCGTCGCCATGCTAATGGTAATCGGCGTACATTGCATTGACCCTTTTTACATTTCTCCTACGATGCGCGTTATTCCCGAGTACACACATTGGGCAGCCATCTACGGTTCGCTTCTCCGTCCTTCGGTTCCCTTATTCGTAATGATGACCGGATTACTGCTGCTACCGGTCAAGCAACAGCCTTTAGGCACTTTTTATAAGAAGCGCATCTTCCGCGTACTTTTCCCGTTCCTCATCTGGTCGGTACTTTACAGTATGTTCCCCTGGTTCACGGGGCTGCTGGGTCTGCCCAAAGAAATCATCGGCGACTTCTTCTGCTATACTCAGGGACATGAGTCGCAAAGCCTCATCGATTCTCTGAAAGATGTAGCCATGATACCGTTCAACTTCAGCCATAAGGAGAACCATATGTGGTATATCTATCTGCTCATCGGATTGTATCTTTATATGCCTTTCTTCTCTGCATGGGTAGAGCGGGCAAGCAATAAAACCAAACAAATTTTCCTTTTCATCTGGATTGTTTCCCTGTTTATCCCGTATATCCGCGAATATGTAGCCAATATGCTTTTCGACCGGAGCGGCTATGTATTCGGCACTGACACGTGGAACGAGTTCAGTATGTTCTACTACTTTGCCGGATTCAACGGCTACCTGCTGTTGGGACATTATCTGAAAGAAGGCGGCAACGGAAATGCACTAAAAATTTTCTGGCCTTTTAGTGGTTCGTCAAAAGATGATCGTCTTACTAATGATTGGAGTGTTTGGAAGACATTCCTCATTTGTGCCGTGATGTTTGCCATTGGATATTATGTGACGTACACAGGGTTCAGCACAACTGCCGCCAACCCGAATGCTACGGAGACTGAGATGGAACTTTACTTCACATTCTGTAGTCCGAACGTGTTACTGATGACTTTGGCCATGTTCCTGATGTTGCAGAAAGTAGTGATCAATACACCTGTCATCGTCAAAGCATTAGCCAACATGACCCAATGTGGTTTCGGAATTTATATGGTACACTACTTTGTAGTAGGTCCGTTCTTTCTGCTGATAGGTCCTTCGGAAATTCCAATTCCGTTGCAGGTTCCGTTGATGGCAGTTTGTATTTTCCTTTGCAGCTGGGCATTCACCGCGTTACTATATAAGCTGATGCCTCACAAGGCAAAGTATATAATGGGATAAAGAAACTAAAAAAGATATACGATGAAAATTAAAGTTGGTCTTATTGGATTCGGTCGAATGGGACGATTTTATTTGAAAGAGATGCAGAAAAGCGGAAGATGGGATGTCGCATACATTTGCGACATCAATCCCGACTGCCGCGAACTGGCAAAGCAATTGTCGCCCGAATCGAAAATACTCGAAAATGAACAGGAAATGTTCGATGATGAAAGTGTGCAGGTGGTCGGACTCTTCGCATTGGCAGACTCAAGGCTTGACCGGATTGAAAAGGCTATCAAATACGGGAAACATATCATCTCCGAGAAACCGGTATCAGACACCATAGACAAAGAATGGAAAGTAGTAGACATCACCGAGAAAGCCAGTTGTTTTTCTACCGTCAATTTGTATCTCCGCAACGCCTGGTATCATCAGACTATCAAACAGTTTATTGATCAGGGCGAGATCGGCGAACTTGCCATTCTGCGAATCTGCCACATGACTCCGGGCCTCGCACCAGGCGAAGGTCACGAATATGAAGGTCCCGCCTTCCATGACTGCGGAATGCATTATGTAGACATTGCACGCTGGTATGCCGGATGCGAATACAAGACATGGCATGCGCAGGGCGTCAATATGTGGAGTTATAAAGATCCTTGGTGGGTACAGTGTCACGGGACATTCCAGAACGGCGTTGTTTTTGATATCACTCAGGGGTTTGTGTACGGACAATTGTCCAAAGATCAGACTCATAACTCATACGTGGACATCATCGGTACCAAAGGTATCGCCCGAATGACGCATGATTTCAAAACAGCTGTCGTCGATCTGCGTGGAGTGACGCAGACCCATCATATAGAGAAGCCGTTCGGTGGAAAAAACATCGATGTGCTGTGCGACTTATTCGCCGACTCCATAGAGACCGGAATCAGAAATCCCCAACTGCCGCTCATACGCGATTCAGCCATCGCATCGGAATATGCATGGACCTTTTTGCACGATGCCTATACACATGATTTGCCTGCTATCGGTGAACTGGAGACACTTGAGCAAATATGGGAAAGAAGAAGAAATATGAAAAATGGATACGGATTACTTCAAAAGCCATAATAAATATTCAATAAAATAAGAAACTGAAATCAATTATTAACTCTTAAAAATAAAACCATGTCAGACTTTTCAAGAAGAAAATTTCTTAAAACGGGGGCTGCTGCTTTAGCAGGAATCACCATTGCTCCCAGCTCTATCTTAGGTATGAGCCACGGACACGTTTCCCCAACCGACAAACTGAACCTCGCAGCCGTAGGTATCGGCGGTATGGGACATGCCAACATCAACAACGTGAAGGGCACCGAAAACATCGTAGCCCTTTGTGACGTAGACTGGAAATATGCCAAAGGCGTATTCGATGAATTCCCGAATGCGAAGAAATACTGGGATTATCGCAAGATGTACGATGAAATGGGCAAATCCATTGACGGCGTAATCATTGCTACCGCCGACCATACTCATGCCATCATCACGGCAGACGCCATGACAATGGGCAAGCACGTATACTGCCAGAAACCGTTGACTCACTCCGTTTACGAATCCCGTTTGCTGACCAAGCTGGCCGCCTCTACCGGAGTAGTTACTCAAATGGGTAATCAGGGAGCATCGGGCGAAGGTACCGACCTGGTTTGCGAATGGATATGGAATGGAGAAATCGGCGAAGTAACCAAAGTGGAATGCGCCACCGACCGTCCTATCTGGCCGCAAGGACTGAATGCACCCGAAAAGGCGGACCGCATCCCCAACACATTGAACTGGGATCTTTTCACCGGACCTGCCAAACTGAACCCGTACAACAACGTTTATCATCCCTGGAACTGGCGCGGATGGTGGGATTACGGTACAGGTGCACTGGGAGATATGGCCTGTCATATTCTGCATCAGCCGTTCAGAGCTCTGAAGCTAGGTTATCCTACCAAGGTGGAAGGTTCTTCTACTTTATTACTGAGTGCCTGCGCTCCTCAGGCCCAACACGTGAAGATGATTTTCCCCGCCCGCGACAATATGCCGAAAGTTGCCTTGCCGGAAGTTGAGGTACACTGGTATGACGGCGGTATGATGCCGGAACGTCCGAAAGGTTTCCCGGAAGGAAAACAACTGATGGGCCCCGGTGGTGGTCTGACTATCTTCCACGGAACAAAAGATACATTGATTTGCGGCTGCTACGGAGAACAACCTTTCTTGTTGTCAGGCCGTGTGCCCAATGCACCGAAAGTATGCCGCCGTGTTACTTGTTCTCATGAAATGGACTGGGTACGCGCTTGTAAGGAAGACAAATCCAACCGTGTGATGCCGAAAGCGGATTTCTCCGAATCGGGACCGATGAATGAAATGGTGGTAATGGGTGTATTGGCTATCCGTCTGCAAGGATTGAACAAGACATTGGAATGGGACGGCGCTAATATGTGCTTCACTAATATCGGTGATAACGAAACACTCAGAACCTGCATTAAGGACGGATTTACAATTCATGATGGTCACCCGTCATTCAATAAGACCTGGACAGATCCGATCAATGCGAAACAATTCGCAGCCGAATTGGTGAAACATAATTATCGCGAAGGATGGAATTTGCCTGATATGCCACGATAAGAGGAAATTAAAGATCAAAAAAATAAATTGATATTATATGAAAAAAGTATTTTACCCATTAGCTTGTTGTCTCGCAGCGGGAGTTTTAGTTTCCTGCAGCGGTCAGAAGAAAGCCGGGAGTGCTCAGGAAGAGCAATCGGCAAACGAAGTAGCAGTATCATATTCAAAATCATTAAAAGCAGCGGAGATGGATAGCTTGCAATTACCGGTAGATGCGGATGGTTACATCACTATCTTTGACGGCAAAACATTTAATGGATGGCGTGGTTATGGCAAGGACAGAGTTCCTTCCAAGTGGACTATCGAGGACGGTTGTATCAAGTTCAACGGTTCTGGTAGCGGTGAAGCGCAGAACGGTGACGGCGGAGACCTGATCTTTGCCCACAAATTCAAAAACTTCGAACTGGAAATGGAATGGAAAGTTTCCAAAGGCGGTAACTCCGGTATCTTCTATTTAGCTCAGGAAGTGACTTCTAAAGATAAGGACGGTAACGACGTGCTCGAACCGATCTATATTTCCGCACCTGAATATCAGGTATTGGACAATGACAATCATCCGGATGCTAAATTGGGGAAAGACAATAACCGTCAGTCGGCTTCTTTATATGACATGATTCCGGCAGTTCCTCAGAATGCAAAACCTTTCGGTGAATGGAACAAGGCTAAGATCATGGTTTATAAAGGTACGGTTGTTCACGGACAGAATGACGAGAATGTACTCGAATATCACTTGTGGACCAAACAATGGACCGACCTTTTGCAGGCCAGCAAGTTCAGTCAGGACAAATGGCCGTTGGCTTTCGAACTGCTGAATAATTGCGGTGGTGAAAACCACGAAGGATTTATCGGAATGCAGGATCACGGTGATGACGTATGGTTCCGCAATATCCGCGTGAAGGTTCTTGACTAATGCATCATATTATGAAAACGAACTATTTATTAGTGCTGTTCGCATTGCTGCTGGCAATTCCGCAGGCAGCAGATGCGAAAAAGAAGAAAGACATTGCCATACAACTCTATTCGGTCAGAGACATCATAAATAATGGAACCGACCTCAACGTAGTGTTGAAGAATCTGGCGCAAATGGGATACACCAGCATCGAAGCCGCCAATTATGATAATGGCAAGTTCTATGGCAAAACTCCGGAAGAGTTTAAGAATGCTGTCGAAAAGGCTGGTATGAAAGTACTGTCTTCACATTGTTCCAGAGGATTGTCGGACAAGGAAGTGGCTTCCGGAGATTTCTCCGAGTCACTGAAATGGTGGGATCAAAGCATTGCCGCTCATAAAGCAGCAGGCATGAAATACATCGTAAATCCGGGAATCGGTGTTCCTAAAACAATGAAAGAGATGAAGATGTATTGCGACTATTTCAATGAAATAGGCAAAAGATGCCAGCAGAACGGTATGAAATTCGGATATCATAATCATGCGCATGAATTTCAGAAAGTAGAAAATCAAGCGGTTATGTTGGACTATATGATTGAGAATACCAATCCTGAGTATGTCTTTTTTCAGATGGATGTATATTGGATTGTCAGAGGGCAGCACAGTCCTGTGGACTATTTCAACAAGTATCCGGGACGTTTCACCGTGCTTCATATCAAAGATGACAAAGAAATCGGAGATAGTGGTATGGTCGGATTCGATGCTATCTTCAGAAATGCAAAGGTTGCCGGCGTAAAGCATATTGTTGCTGAAATAGAAGGGTACAGTTGTCCTGTAGAGGAAAGTGTCAAGAAGAGTCTGGACTATTTGCTGGATGCTCCTTTTGTAAAGGCGTCTTATAGTAAATAGAAGTAAATACAGAAAAAGGAAACAGTAGGTTCACGCTTTATTGCTTGAGTCTACTGTTTTTTCTTATTTTATTTTAATATACCTCCCAACATTTCCACCCTTTGTTAGAGCAGATATACACCACATAAGTTCGCACATTGTAATTAGGAAATTTCCTTTTTGTATCCTCAGCATAGCCTTTTACCTGCTCCACGTGCTCAGGAAGCGGTTCACTAAGAGATAACATTCTCTCAGCATCCTTACCCCGATAGTACTTGAACTCCACTACTCTATCATCCGTATAGTAATCCGTACCGGGAATTCCTGCCATTTCAAAATCCGAACGTCCGGCAGAGTTGTTCTGTTCGATAGCAAACGTATAACAGCTGCTCAAATAACGGGAAACAAGTTCATAAAAAGAACAACGAATAAAATTCTCATTTATTTTGTCGAATACCTGTGCCAGGAATTGTCCTAAATATTGTTCAAAATAATTCTGCACCAATGGTTCCAAACGACGGTCAGCATCATATTTCCGGTATACAGGAACATAACGCTGTGCATTTCCCTCTATTTGATTTAACTGATTATAATAATCCATATAGACGCTGCGCATCGTCATATTAGGCAATGTCGTCACATAGTTATCTTTAAGCGTTGTCATCCCCAAATAGAACAAGCTCACCGGATAAAATTCCTTATTAAAGAACTTTCTCTTATTGAATTTACTGGAAAGATCAGCTACATTGTATGGTAATTCATCGTCAATAACTAATGCGTCCAGCATCTTTTTAGCATTATCCAACGATAAAGTAAGACGACGTATCCAGTTAATGTCTGTACGTAAATTCTCGTCAACCAGCTCATCCGGAATGCTACCGGCATTAGCAGCGAACTTTTTGAAAAAATAAGTAAGGATGGTAGAATTAAAAAGGCGTTCCCCATTAGGACGGAAACGGTAACCATCGTAGTTACTCACTATGAGTTGCCAGATTTCATCATAACGATCTTGTCCAGCAGCATATTTATCAAGCACATAGCGCAAATAAGTTTCTGTTTCTTCATACGTAAAGCCGAGCATATTCAGGAAGTTCGGTTCCAGCGTGAGTATTTCGGCAATATTATATCCACTGGTCAGATCGTCCATAGTAACAGGTAGCACACCTGTGCAAAAACAAGTGCGAATGCTCCCTTCACCAATACCTTTCTTTATTACTTTAAAAAAAGTGCGGAGAAAGCTATCGGCAGTAGTAACTTCCTCATAGAGCGGATCATTGTAAGCTGTAAGGAGTTGATTGGTGAAGTTGTCATATTCATCAATCAGAATATAGACTTTTGGCAATTCATGAGAACGAATATAAGTAAGAGCCTCTTCGAGCATTTTTGCGGCATCCCCCCGATTGACAAACTGAAAATCCCCGAACAAATCACGGTTATGTTCTACCATGACTTCTACAGGACCACAGTTCAAATCATTAAAATTCTGTGTCAAACCTTGTATATTGTCCGCCATTACCATAGCCGAAAAATCATAGCGGATAATCATATAACGGTTGTGTTCTGATGTGGGATGACTACCAATCCAAGTGTTTCCAAACAGTTCTTCGAAACGATGTGCTTTAGTACGATCGTAATAACAGGCTAGCATAGAAATCAGCAAGCTCATCCCAAAACGGCGAGGACGTAGGAATACAGGAGCTTTATAATCCTCAAGACCTGAAATGTACCTTGTCTTATCAACATAATAAAAGCCACGCTCTCGCATCTCTACAAAATCGGATACTGCATAAGGAATCGTTATTTTTGCCATAATCTCAATATTTTTTGCTCTATACAGGCAAAGGTACAAAATAGTTGATAATAAAGGCGAGAGAAGAAAATAAATTCATTTATTTATAGGATATATAACCAATACGCAGATGATATACAATCTGCACATACTCGGCTATATCCACATTAAGAGAAATAGCCGAGTTCACGCGCATCAACTTTACTACCATATATTCGACACTATCCCTTCATATTTTCAATCTATGCACAGTCCTTCCTAGTAAAATAAAAACGATTACTATAATAATCAGCATAGCAATTCCCCCTAAGTCCAGTTTAAACTGCTGCCATTTAGCAAGTTGTTTCTCTACTGGATAAGGAACTTGTATTGAATCAGTCTTTATCAAAGTATCTGTCTTATTTACATATTGGTACTTATACAGATATTTATATTTATACTGATATACCGTATCTCCTTTTACCGTTAGATATACACTATCATGCTGATATATACTATCATACCTTATACTATCACGAACATTATATTCTGTCTTTACAGATTCAATCGGGATATATTGAGTCCGACATGAACAGAAACATCCTCCCAATACAAAAGATAGCATCAATATACATACTAAATGCCTCATAATTCGATAGTTTTCAAATAATTAAGAATCCCATCAATATGTATTTGTATAACTTGTTGCTTTCCCTCAGGAGATAAAAGGAATTCGACATCTTCCTTATTATCCTGAAAAAAATTCTCGGTTAATACTGACGGACAAATTGTATCCCGGCATATGGCGAGATTTTGTGTCCAAAACAGTTGTCCTGGCATTGGCTGACGGACAAAAACAGATTGCATAATAGCAGATTCAGCTAAACTTGTAGCCAAACATTTACTATTGGCAGAAGCATTATTCGAAACAAATACACTCCATCCATGCGCAGATAACCAATCAATACCAAGAGCTGCTGCATTGCAATGGATAGAAATTAAGATCGCATTTCCTCCAGATTCCTGATAAATTTTGTTCACTCGCCTACATCGTATAGAGAGTGGTATATCTACATCCTCCTTCACAATACGTTCTGCCTCCTCTCCCCTATGACGTAATCCGGCTACCACTCTATCAGCTATTTCTCTTGTATATGCCCATTCTTTTAATCTCCCATCCGGTGAACATTTGCCAGGAGTATTTTCACCATGCCCGTTATCTATCAATATTTTCATGTTACAATATTCTTTTTTATTAATAACCACTTGGAGGTTGCCGCCTGTCACATTTACGAATATCACAACGCCTCATTTCAGCCTCCTTCTGTTTTAATTCAATTCCATGTCTTTTGTAAATTTCATCTAAATGGGCAGCTTGCTCCTGACGGAGTTCAACATAGATAGTATCAATCTTTGCATCTCTTTGAGCGATACGTTCCTCCAACCAAGCTATTTGCTTACGCTCATTTTCATTCTCCATGCTGTCAGCAGCCGCACCTTCCTTACGTGCATTAGTTTTCCTGTTCACATAGAAGTTTATTACCCATTTGATTGCTTCTAATCCGCCTAGAGCGCCAATCAGAGCTAGCCATTCATTTAATCCCATATTTATCCAATTTTATTCTGTTATTAATGATGTTAATGGATATATCCTATAGTATACTGTACTCAAACATATTCCATCAAAATCAAATCTAATAAAGCATATCTTTATATTCTTCAGGAGCATCGATCTCACAATAATGCTCCGGCAACTCTAACAATGGTTCGGGTAGCTTTTGAGAACCAATATAGTAGGTATACCCTAAGTATATTTCATACCCAAAAATCTGTTTGTCAGATATTCTTTGTAGAACTTTACCTTCTGAAGCTATCAGATGGAAGCTAGGAGTATTATCTCCAATCATAATTTTCACTTTTTTCATTCTTATTTTTTATTTATATTATTATACTAAGTTCAAAGAGAACTTGGAAATTACAAACTTTGATGAATTTCAATATTTTGTCAATTATACCAATAGTAATGGCCGTTATTTGGATTCTGCTAATAACAATCGTATTGATTCGAGTCCATTCCAGAATTGTATAAATTTGAAATCTATTGTTCTTCCACCCAACATTTTTAATATCGCTCTCAGTTTTTTGGCTAATACTAAAATTTCTAAAATTTTAATTCCCAAGTCAGTTGGTCTTTGTGATGTTGCAACGTTTAAGAATTGTGTAAACCTCACTTCTATTGTGTTTGAGGATGGAGGGGATGTACCATTATACGTCGGCGGTGATCTGTGGCTAGAAAACACTCAAGTTACAATATTAGTACTTCCATTTAAAACATACAGAATTAGAGGATATTGGAGAAGAGGCTCTAATCTAAATACATTATATGTAAAATCAACAATTCCACCAATATTGGAACACGGATGGGGAGATAATCCTGATACCTGTGATCTATACGTTCCTATTGGATGCAAGGAAGTTTATGCTTCTGCGACCAATTGGGGAAGTTTTAGAACTATTACAGAGTATGACTTTGATCTTAACCCCAATAATGTACACTAACAATCAGAGTAGAAAATTAGTATCCCATAATCCTAGAAGCCAATGAAGTCCATCCGGAAGCAGACTTGTAAGCATTAACTGCTGCTTCTGGGACATAAATAGGGAATGTAGAATTACCAAACACACTGTATTCAAGAGATGGAGGGACATTTCCCTTCAATTTCACCCCTGCTAAAGAAGTACATCCATTAAATGTTGCCATACCTATTATAGTGACAGTTTCAGGTACTTCTATAAGCGAAGTTAATGAAATACAATCTCTAAATACATTACTTGGAAATTTACTGTCAGCAAAACCCTTTGGTATATTTACACTTTCCAGCGAAGTACAGCCATAAAAAATATTCGTACCTAAGAAATATACAGAATCAGGAAATAGAACTTTTTTAAGACTGGAGCAACCACCAAAAGCACTTGTTTCAATTCTTTTGGCTGTAGGCATTATTGTTACTGATTCCAGATTGGTACATCGGTCGAAAGCTCCGTATGGCACCCCAGGCTCACCAGGATACTCTGTACGTGCGTTTGCATTAGTGAAATATTTCAACTCATTAAAAGATGTAATTTCCAAGTTCTCTTTGAACTTAGTATTAATAGTTGTTATCCCTGCAGCCTGTTCAACGGTCAATTCTCCATCACTACCCCAATTCCTCACACATATATCTTTTACGACTTGATCTTTGAAATCAACACAAGCTTCTCCCGTCATATTAAACAAAATATTAGGGAAGTAACTTTTTAAATCATACAACATATCTGGCGAATACTTATCTGTACATAGTACTTTCCCTGATAATACAGGTATAATGTTATCATCTCTTTCTCCACTTTCATTTATTCCACGATATCCATTCTCAGCTAATGATAACAGAGTTTTTAATATTTCGTTCGTATAGAATTCTTCATCAAATCCTACAGCCCTAATATATTTAAGTAAATGTTCCTTGACTGAATATATGGATTGTATTTTCGAAAGAATATTATTATTAGTATTACAATTTTCTACCCAAAAATCTACAATCTCAGACTCGTTATTAATGGTAAGAATAGCATTTGAATAACCCACCATATGTATACAGCTAGATCCGTTATTATAAGTAATATTAACGAGATTATCGTTTGCGGATGGCATGAAATCAATAGTATCGTCTGAATCAATCAGTAAATCAGTTATATGTGTGCAATCAGACAAGTCTAATGCAACCATACTACCAGCAAATGCCGTTGTGTTCAATATCCGCAGTGTCTCAGGAAATGCAATAGAACTAAGTTGCGAACAACCTGTAAATTCATTTGTTAATGATTCAATCTTACTTAAAGATAACTCTTTAAACGATTTGATACCTGTTCCTGCAAAAATAATTCCTAGTTCAGTAATATTTCCCATTTGTCTTTTGCTTGTTCCTATACCGTCACCCCAATTTTCTGCGCATAACATTGTTACAATATCATCTGCAAAACGAACATAAAATTCCCCATTGATATTTAAGGTTAGTCTTGTGAACATTGCTCTGAGCGCTTCTACAGTATCTCCATAAACACTCGCATTGATGTTGAGAGTTCCATCTAACACAGGTAATTCATCTTCTCCGGAAAGCCCTTCACTACTTAATCCACTATAAGTACCGTTTGTCAGGTCAACCAATTTGTCTAATATGAACGAGTTATTGTATGACTCTTCAAAGCCAACGGCTCTAATCCTCTTCAATGCATGGTTATCTCCTTGTTCCATTTGTGCATTCATTATATCAACAAGAATTTTCATAGGTCGAACCAGTGCGCAATCAACAATGAAAAAGTCACTGATCACTGTCTTGCACAAGTCAATCCCGATTCCATCATCTGTAAGAAGAGGATAATTAGACAATGACAAGTATTGATTAAATCTGCTGTATTCAACTACACGAAGTCCTCCACCCGACGGCAGCACAATCTGCGCCAAAGAAGTACCGTCTGCATAAATTTCTTGCAAGTGCTCGCATGCGGTTAAGTTCAATGTACCGGACAAAGTGGTAATATTCGATAATAGCAATCTCTGAAGGCTCACACAATTCGATAATGTCAAAGAGGATATTGAAATGATAACCGGATTATTTTTGCTTCCAAGTCGTATATCCCTTAGCATTCTTCCTTGAATAATCATAGATCCAGTTACATTCTTATTGTACCAATCACCTATATCCTGCAGATATGATGCTCCCTGTATTGCATTCTGCTGATCACCGGAGCCCGAAAGTTCAATTTCCATTTCACACACTTCTCCAGCTTTCGTTCTCTTTCCTTGTATGATACTTGTACCGTTCGCAATTGCCGGATACATATCCATTGCGGGTGTCAACTGATATTTAATCGTGTTACCTGCAGCACGTACAGTAATTGTATCGGTTCCAGAAGCCGAGAATAGTCCGAAGTTATACTTCGACATCATATACAAAATACGCTTAGTAATCCACCTCTGCTCCGCCAGATAATGATCGCCTAAACTTTGAGTAATCGGATCAGTATCATTTGAATAAATACCTGCATTATAAGCTAATTTACCATTTTCATAACAATACTTAGCATCAGCATTATAACCGTCCGACGGGAAATATTCCTGCGCTTGGTCAAAGAAATACTTTTTGTAAAACGCGTATATCTTTTCAAGGTCATTTCCACTCTTTAAACCTCCGAGCGATTGCATGGCTGCCATAGATTTGCGCATACTTATTATCTTCTCCTCCGGGAAAGCAAGTTCCATCAAGTTAAAAAAATTATTTGTTTCTCCGTTCCATACAGCCGCCCCGGTCTCATCCAAATCATGAGTTTCAACACTGTACTCTTTATCCGGTAAACCACGATTGGTTGTATCAAAACGAGTATCAGCATCATCAACACGCCATCTCCATTTTGAAGTTTCGATTCCAAAGCTATACGGATAGGTGTTCTTTGCTCGTTCGTCTGTTCCAGCATTAAACTCTACATTGTTCATAAAGTACAAACAATCATCGATATCCCAGTACAAAGCGGCTTCCTTTCTGAACTTAGCCACACGGGCATTGATAAAAAGGGTATTCAGACTATCATTTGTTTTATTCTCAATATCAGCAGAAGCAAGTCCATAATCTTTGTCTACCAGTTGAGATACCAGATTAATTGGTCCTTCTCCAATGTCCGATGGTATAAACAAACCTACCGACGCCTCATAATAATAGACATCAAACCGATGCGAATCACCAACTTTTGCAATCCAAAACTCATAAGGCTGCGTACGATATATATCCAGGTCATCATTCAGTTCATCGGGAGTACCATCGAATGGAAGCAAACGGGGGGAACATTGATAAACGTGATTGTAGGTTGGAATCCAGTTGACTATATTTGCTATATCTCCAGCTCCAAAACCGAAAGAGTTGGCACCATTATACTGCCATGCTTCTTTGTCCTCATCGTATACGACTCTCCCGCTATCAGTATTCCACGGAACACGAAACAAAGTCAGAAGAGGCGAGTTATCAGAACCTTCGATAGACAAAAGATCAGGAAAATAGTCCGTATCATAGCCGAACGTATATTTATCCCCTTTATCCGGTCCGAAAGTATATAAACCCTTGAAAACATATACAGGTTCTCCGTCGTCATTAATTGACTTTTCAAAACAAAAGAAAGGAAGCTCGTATACTGATACACGTACATCCGAATACCCCTCCCTCTGCATTGCTTCGTTCGACAAACCTACTTGTTTATATAAATCAGTGTAAGAATTGACTGCGCCGATTTTATGAGATTGCATGGAAGAGGCAAAATTCTTTTTTGCTGTAAATTTCTGTCCTGCCGGAATCCAAGGTACCATCTGCCATACTTTTTTACTGGTACTTCCATCAGCATGAGTAATGACAGACAAATTCTTGTCTAGTTGATAACGGGTATTCCATATCCAGTATTTCATAGATGAAGTACCTTGTCCTTTTGCAGTGACATCACTGATAGATACATTCCACTCCGGATGGTCGTAGAAGTAAACGTCAAGGGTACCAATACGTTGCGTCTGGTCAGCCATACTTGGAATCGTATTGTCAAACACTATGACATTATATTGGTCAACCGTATTATCGAAGTCTATTTCAGAACCGTTTGTATCAAGGATGTCATTCTCTGTTTTGAAACTATTTTTTTCTTCTGCTGTAGAAAGCCAATTGACATAGTTCGTTTGTACACCTTGCGAGGTTAATGCCGAATCATATTCACGAATACCGTATACATCTACATCCGCATTATCAGAGCCTATGACAATCGTTCCGTTATGAGCAAAATAATCATTATTCTCATAAGTAAACTCACGGTTCTTAATTCCGTTTATATAGAGAATGCAGAGATTAAATCCACTATTTCCATAAGCATCCGGCATGATTGTAAGTGTCAGCCGGGTCCGCTTCTCTTCAAAGGTGTGAAGACTTTGTACATCCTTATCTTTTAGAGACTGTGAGTACATAATCACGTTGTCTGGATAAATATTCAATCCGACAAATAAATCTCCTGCAGGAGTAGAGACTGTGATAACCGGTTTTGAGAAATCAGTAACGTTAGAGATTTGATAGTCTATTTCAAATGTCTTGCCGGTCCGGGCACTCTCTTTTCCAAACGGACTGTAATTGATATCAACGCTTGATCCGGCAAGCAGACGGAGCGTTTTATACCCTAGATTATCGTTTGTCCATCCGTCGTTTCCCCAGTTTATTCCATTCCATATAGCTTCGATCTGCGTTCCGTCGACTTCATTAATCATACATTCCCTATTTCCTTGTCTGTTGGTACGTGTTTTAGGGTTGATATACATCACAGCTCCTGCTACGGCAGAATATCCCAACGAGTTATTCACGGGAAACTCTAATGGATCGGTAAGCAGAACGCCGCTATCTTTGACATTAGCAATAATAGAGAAATCCTGATTATCTATTGTGTCTATTTCAAGAGGCAATGAGAATGAATACTTAGTAGAGGTAGAAATGCTTTCTTCAGTAGAACTGAATACTACTTCATTCCCCTTCGTAATCTCAAACAAGGCAGAAGTACTAACATTATCACCATCATACATCGTATAATCAAACAAGATGTTTTCACTCCAGTTGGTTATTCTTTCCGCCACATTATTGATAGCGATCAGTTTAGCCTGCTCACCGGCGACTGCACATATCACATTAAATGATAGGGTCTTAGTACGAATACTACCGTCCGCATTGGAAACATAAGCCGATATCTTAAAAATTCCGCTCTTTTGTGGATGTGGAATAGAGTAATTGTAAGCAGTTTCGACATAAACTCCCGTGCCCAACGCTACTTCATACCCTTCAGAATAATCTGTTCCGGAAATGTTCACATACAGACTTTTAGAAACATTCCCTGATATATTGAACGGAACTGTAATGTCATTATTAAATGCCGTCCACCATTTAAAGTTTACTGCGCTAATGGACAGAGACGTAAGCTGCACAGCATATACAAATGCGGGAGTTGTTACCTCAGTCACTTCTCCGGTAACTTTGATCATGACATTATTAGCTCCGGATGTCAGAAACTCGGCAATATCCGTTTTGAACGGAACACTAGAATTGATATACAATTGTTTCACTATAACATATTCAGAGTTAATGTTATTCTTGACCGAAATCTGGCACATACCACGTTCTCCTGTGTCTTCATATGGTTCATTAGAGCTATATCTTTCCTGGCTGATAAAGGTAAAATCCAATAAACAAGGCTCTCCCTTACTAGCAGAAATATTTTTCGATTCCAGGTTATTTGTGATACGAATATTCCGTTGCACACCAGTACCGCCACCACCTTCTCCATGAGTGGAGATATAATTCATTAAGTCAGAAAAAGTGGTAATGATAGAACCGTCCTCAGCCGTTCCGGTAGGAATAAAGCATTCCGCAGCCGGTTTCCATTCATTGTCCCTATACATCAAAACGGAACCATCTTCTGCTATATCAGCTTCTTGAGACACATTGGTCAATTCTCCCATTGAAGCAGCACCTTTTATTTCAGAAAGTAAAATCAGGGTCTGCCATTCTCCATCCTCTCCCATCTTCCATTGCAATTCTGTTCCGTTAGACTGAAGATAGACATTTTCTCCATTATCACCTTTATCTCCCGGATCTCCCTTCTCTCCTGTCTGACCCGGATCTCCTTGATTTCCCTGTTCTCCCTTTTCTCCCTGAGCAGACACCCGATTCCCTAAAGAATCAGTTATATCTTTCCATGTATTCCCGTTATCTTCCGATACTTGCCAATAGCCTGACGAAATTCGAAAGACAGGTAAAGCTGCCAATTTACCTTTAAGTAGTTCCAACGGAGTACGGACAACATCAAATACCGATCCGGATTGGCGTACACACGGGAGAGAGTTAATTCCCTCTATCGAATCAACAAGAGGAACTTCATCAACTCCTACAGAGTCGAGTTGCAGGCGTCGCTTCACGTTTTGAGCTAGTACGTCCAGTTGCGACTCAGGCAGCATTCCTTGAGATTCCATCAACGAAAATACAGCCGTTACTATATCATTAATTTGCTCTTGTGTCAGTTCCATATTATTCCTGTGTTAGTTTTAATAAATTTAAAGCAGCCTTCTTTGCAGATACCAGAATGGTACTTGCATTAGAGAGGGCATATATAATAGCACTGATTTGTTCATCAGGGATTTCAAGCTCTCCTTCGGAATGATAAATGTTGCGTGCTGTTTCATCAACACCGATATCAGAAGTATTCTGATGAATTGCATTACCTACTGCTTTGGCGATATCCATTTCCTTGTATTCACCAAATGTCACTTCTACTTTTGCTTTTGTAAAATCTACTTTCATAATTTTTCTTATTAATAAATCATTTATTAAGCAGGTCTCCCGAAAATTATAACCATAAAATAAGCGGGTTTTGCCTTATCATTATTCCCAGATCTAAACAATATCCGAAAAACATTATTTTCAATGCTAGTATAAGATGGAATTGCTTCATGGTATCCATCCACCCAATTTACTGATGGCATTGCCAAGAAATAATAATCTGTATGTCCAAGGTTATGGTAAAATTCATACTCCCGTTCTGCGTTTAATGCAATACGGTTAATAGAAATACCATTTCCCCATTTCCTATTAAGGTTAATGCCACTATTGGTAGTATAAATCTCGACACACCCAAGTACACCGGGCATACACCAAGTATCTCCAGCTTCTGATAATTTCCATTGGCATCCTCCAGAAGCAACAAGAGCATAATTAGCCTTTCCTCCATACTTATAATCATATGTAGAACTGCCATAAGCATTAATCTTGACAGCTATATTTTCATCGTCACCTGATGCCTGAAACATAGACGCTGTTTCAAATCCTGCAATAGAAGGTATGCCATTACCGAGTATCGCTTTCCTTATGGCGGTTAAAGTTTGATTTCCTGATGTCCGTGTTTTTTGTGTTTCAATACTAATAAACGCATCTGCATTACTATAATTTGACAATCCGTATCCATCTATCTCAAACCCTCCAATTTTTCCTCCCTTAGCAGTCATATATCCATTTTCAATACTAAACCCCTTATTATCAGTAGCAAAACCTTCTAGAGTTATCTTATCAGCTACCAGTTTAATTTCACCATCACCACTTTCATTGATAGCAGCAATGATCGAAGCTGCATTAACGACTTCCCCACCTTCTGTCTTCTTCACCAACAGACCAATGGACGTGCTAGTCTGGTCAATAGTCGTCTGATTCTTGACAATCCATTCACGGGAGGCTTCTACTCCCAGGTTAGCAAGCTCGTTGCGTGCTGTTACATACTCCTTGAATAAAGGATATATCTGTTTGTCAGCGTCTAGCAAGGAGATCCTTTGTAATGAATCGGAAGAAAGTAAAGGATAAGCAGCCGAACTACCTTCAAGGGTATAGGTCGTAGAGAATAATCCCATCTTAAGATTCGAATACTTTGTTTTCAGAGCATTAATTGCAGTACGAAGATTCGTTTTGATCGTTTCTCCGGTATTGATGCCCGCATCAAGAAAAGCAAGAACCCGGCTGATAACAGGACTGTTGGCTTCTAATATGCTAGGTGTACCCGCATCGACTGCCGTGTCAGCCATTTCAGATTTAATACTCTCATATATAGAAATAATATCTGTTTTCTCTGCCGGTGTGATACGACCGTCTTGAGAGTATCCTTTGATTCTAGACAAGATATCCTCCGAACTGGCATACAACTGTGCCGCAAGATTCTGTGCTGCTCCGGATACCTCTCCAGCTACCATATCCCGGACAGTTGTCTCTAAGCTACCTTCAAGAGCATTAAGTTGCTGATTGACTTGTGTCAAGCTATTTTCTGTAACCGATTTAAACTCAGCGTAATTAGTCAAAGTACCTTCGGCAGCAGAAAGGCGGGTCCCGACATCCGTATAGTTTCTCTCAAGAGTGTCTGTTTTAGAAGCATACAAAGTCAGACTTTCATCAATGCCATCAATTCGATTACCGATATTGAGAAACATCGAGTCAACCTCCGAGCTACGGTAATAACTTTCCAGAGTACTGTTCACTCCGTCAATTGCTACTCCGATTTCAGAATCTATGTAATTCTGAGCGTCAGACTTCTTGTAGTACAACTTTAAATCCTCCGTCAGACCATTGATGGAAATTCCCATTTGGGTAGTCGTCTGTTCAAGGTTATCAGTCTTTTCGACATAAGCATCTATACGTCCATCAATAGTAGAAATAACCGTATTCATCTCAGTCTTAAAAGATTCAAGAGAATCGGTAGTCAGAGTTAGCGTCTTGATATAAATATCACCTGAAAACTCCAGTATAAAATCTCCTGTACCATCCCAATCACCGGACCATGATTTAGTTGTAAAATCACTGTTAGCTGAAATACTTTCTTCCACGTAAAGAGCAGAACTGGTAAAACCGACCTTTATTGTACCAGATGTTTTACATAGATACCGCAGAGAGATATCAAATTTCTCCACCTTATCAGGTTTGTGATTTAAGTCTTTATTTAGTTGTTTAACACCGCTACTTTTGACACGCAGCATATACTGATTATTGTACAAGACGATATCAGAAACATTTGATTTCTCAGAGTATAAGTTGGCATTGACATTGACCATTTCTCCGGAAGCCGAATAAACGTTCACTGCTGTGGAATGTTCCCAATATGTCATATCATAGACAAAAGAGGCATTTTTTAAATAGTTATCTTTCTCAGACACATCATAGCGCACAGAATTAATCTCAGCACGAATGTTTGCATCTGTAACCTGAAACTTCGTAAAAATGTCTTCCCCGGATCGGAGCATAAAGTCTCCTCTGAAATATCCATTATCGCAGAATATACCGTAATCCTTTAATTGTCTCCAATACGGAGTGGTAATGCCAGAGAGATTTCCTATACGTGTTCTTGTTGCGTTTTCAGGATCAGTTTTCATACCATAGACTATGTCGATGTAAGGACCATTCGCTTCTACAGAGGTATGTTTGATCAATCCTTTGCGATCTACATCAGTCATACTGTCTACGCGAACAAGCGTATCGCCTTCTCTTACATCATTTTCAGAGCCGACGAAGTTTGAATAAGTAATATAATCAGCACTAATTCCTGAAACGACAAATTCATACTCCTTGTTAACAGAAAAGTTTCCTTCATCAAATTGCTGGACCATGATATAGTCTCCCGTCCGAAAAGGGTTGTATAATTTTCCGTTTTGAGTATCTATGTAGATTCGCATATTTGTCTTATCAATGCGGAGTACTTCAATCATATCCGTAGTCAGCCGTGTACCATTCTCTCCGAGAAGTTGCGAGACTATCATTTCATAGACGCGCATTCTCTTGCGTATGTCCAGTTCATCTATTTCAAGAATAGTACGCAATTCTTTGATGCCCCCGGAGTTAACAAACTCCTTCAAGTATATAGCCCATCCTTGACCATTCGGATTCCCTGATATAAACTCAGAGGAAGACAATGACTTTTCAAATGTGGCAGTATCAGAGAATATCGCAGCCCCTAAGACCTTAAGTGTCTCCATCTTTGCTTCACCTTTGACATTGATGCCTTCCAAAAAATGTATTAACTTTTGAGCTGTATCTTCTACGAGTTTACTCAAATAGATTCCTTCTGCAGTTTCCTGAGTGGAAATCTTATGTAGCTTAAAATGTTCTCGACCGTCAGATTTGGATATAGCCTTATCCTCAACCAGTACATATATATCCTCTTGCCCTTCAATAGATATTACTTGACCTGCATACGGCATATAAGGTTCCGCATCTGTGTTGCGGGCATATTCCGTAGCCTCTTTTATAGATGCCCATGTCTCCGTAGAATCTATAGGATAGGGATTCGTACGTCTATATTGATGGGGGAAAGAACTTCCGTTTATCTTAACCATTACTATACTGTTTTAAAAGTGAATGAATCGGGATCATTCAGACCCGGTGTCTGAATCACCCACATTTTATAATTTATTTCGTCTTTACCATTCGCACCAGCTACGGATATCGCTTTCGGTCCCGAACATACTTTGCCATTTTCGATAAAATTTCCATAAGATGAGGCAATAGAAATGTCACAAACACTGTCAGATGGCACGCATACAACAACAATTTTCCAGTTAGATACCGGAAACTGGTACGTGCCAGGTCCTGAGTACAAATCATTCGATCCTAGCGCCCGCACATCGTCCGATGTTTTAGGGATGGAGGAGCATACTCCGGCAAACCACTTACGATGTACATTCACATTGATAGAATCACTCAATACCTTTCTGGGCAATACATCATCCTCACTGGCTGCATAAATGACATTGGCAATATATGTTTCTTTCTGCGTATAAAAACCATCCAACTGCCTTGTCGCTGTCTGCACACCACCTACTTCTTCCGAAAAATTGAGTTTATTATTCGGATTACCATCATAGTAAGCTTGTTCCATAGGACCTTGACTATTTCTAACAGCAGTATATGTTATAAAACCTTTCGGACTACCATATTCAACATCCTTATTTGTAGATATCTCACTTCTCAACTCCCCTGTTGATTTCTGCGATATCAGTTTTATAAATGCATCTACTACCGTAGTTCCTCCAAGTATTATATCACCAGCCTTGAAGTAGCCTACTCTATCCACTGTCACTTCTATATTCCTTGGGAATACAGCGTTTGTTCCTTCTATACCGGAAGAAGTTCCTCCACCGGCAATTATCGACAACCTGTCCTTCTCCTTTCTATAAGTCAAAGAGTCGATTTTGCTTTCAATCTCACCGAGACGTGAATATGGTGCGGTTTCTCCCACAGTGTATACAGGAGAATCATAAGGGATATCAAGACTATATTCAAACCCTATAATACGGGAAATCCGGGCTTCTTCAAAATATGCTTTATTGATTAGCTTTACTTTCTGACCTACAGTAAAACTTTTTGCAAACCCTTCATCCTGCTCCCCTGTTTCGGGATTAATGCCATAAATATAGTCCGACATCATGGTATTGGTATAGGTCGAAGGATCTTGTTTCAGTTTCTCAATGTACTCTTTAGCCCGTTCTTCCACCTCCACTTCGGCATTGGGAATCATTACATCGGAAACAAATTGAGGATCATACCCGTAGAGAACATATGTGTCTCCACCTTGATCCGTAGGATGTAAAATGTCATCAGGAAGCATTCTTCCGTAATTATCGTTGCGTTTAATTTCGTAGACTTGTGCATCCCGGTTCCAGGTACCGTCTTTTAAATGTTCAGGTTTGGGCGCATCATCTCTTACTTTATCATAAGGATTAAATAAGACTTCGAAATCCATACCCGCTAAAGGTCCTGACAAGAATTCTATTCTCAGTTCCTCAGAATCCAGTTTGTAATCCTTCGAAAAGTGAAATCCGGGATCGTCATCTTTAAACCTCCATGCCAACCAGTCTTTTGACGTTTTTGTTCCATCTGGGTTATCTATAGTATCAGTATATGTATGAGTTGTTACCATATCCGTTACCCCTTCACGCTTTGGATAGATATCATCAAAAACAACGATCTGTTCTACAGCCTCCTCAGCTTTCATATCCGGGTAAGCATCAATATATGTCACTCCTTCGGGCATCAGGAGATGTCGGGTTGCAATTCCTTCAGCGATTTGAGTATCTTTATCATCTGAAAAGTAACTTACCGGAACCTTACTTTTTACGATATTATCAATCGTATATTTGTCACCAATAGAAGCTGTAACTCCTTCCGGAAGACGTAAAATATTTGCTGTCTCTCCAATATGAAAATCCGGATTATAGATAGCATCAAATGTCTTTCCACTATTTACTCCAGAAAGAAAGGTCACTGATGTGGCGGCAGACTTTCCGGCAACAAGCTCCATGTCTAGTGAAACCCTAGCAAAAAGTCCAATTCCCATCCCAATCAAAGTGTTGTCAAACTGTGGAACAAGCAGATAGGTACGTAATTTAAACAGTGATGCTCCCAATCCCGGTGCAAATTCTTTTGCTATGGGAAATGATAAATTTATTTCATGTTGTTGGTTTTCATTTAACGTAACAGTATTGCTACCTATAAGGATTTCCTTTTCAATGCCATCCTGCAAATAAATAAAAGATACACGAAAAACGTACTCGCCTGCCGGAAGATAATCCCGAGGAAATGAAGGCTGACCAGGCATAGGCATATAATAAGTACCAGTACCAAAACTGATACCGTTACCTTTATCAATGATCTTATAAATACTGCCGACTAATGTATCAACTAAATCATTATTGTTGGAGAATTCTCTATGATTACTGTTTAACGTCCCTGTTATGATAGGATCAATAACGTGTTTTTCTTCTGTTACTATATCACTAGGGAAAAAGTCAGTTACAAGTGACCTTGCCGTATCAGATAAATCCCTGCCATTAATATCCTTTACATCAAAAACCAGTTTTTTACGATACGTTAGCGGTATGTTGCGGGTAGATCCGAAAGCATAAATACGTGTTGCGTACGTACTCTGGCTATCACTTCGATCCATCTTGCCAACATTCATTCCAAGTTCGAAATCTACCGGATCACCATTCTCGCAACGACCAAAGTGAATCTCATTTTTAACTACCCACCATTCACATTCAAAAGCTTCTGCCATCTGAGAGAGGGCGTCAATCAGATTTGTGCTGTCATAAGAAATCAACTTCGAAGAAGTATTTACCGAATCGTCTATTGTGCATTCGAATGCTTCGCCTTGATATTTATACCCAAGCACCTCCAGATTCTTAAGAAAAACCTGCATATGTACTTTTAGACTGTCAGTAAGATTCCAACTGGCTTCACGTCCTCCATTTTCAGGAGTAAAGAAAAACATTTTATTCTTCCACTTCCAATAATAAGCATCCAGCCGCAGATTATATTCATAAGCACCCGTTTCTATGTTATAATCCGGCTTATACAAATCTACAAGCTCAAACATGCCAATTTCATGGTCTACATTATCTCCCAGAGAAAAAGGAATAAGCTTATCCAAAGAGAACTTCAAAGTAATATAATCCTCCTTCATCAACAGGAACTTACGCTTGCTCCCTTGATTTATGGGAGTAGAAAAGCGTATATTTCCGGATATGTCTTTAATATCTATCATACTGTTTTCGTTCTATCATTAGGATTCGGTTCATATAGTTTCAGTGAGAACTTTCCAATGCCGCGCATAAACTGGCTGAATTGGCTGCACGATTGATAAATCGTTTTGTACACGACTTTAGGCTGATATTTGGTTTCTATCTCAAGTGCGCCTGTTGCCAGTTCTTCACAAAAGCTATTGTATCTCTCAAAAAACTGTTCCTCACTGGAAGCCGTCAGGTTAATCTGAAGAGTCAGGTTTCTCACATCTACCCTTGGATTGGCGATGACCACCCGTTTTCCATGTTCCAGCCGACTCTCGTTTTCTATAAAAGTTTTGTTGGAGGATGGTGTCATTAGTTCGGATAATGCATTATTATCCATGCTTATGCCCCAAGTAGTGTAGGCATCTTTACCGTTAATGCGCAATTCGTCTTTCATATCATTATATGTTTTTTGTATTTCTATCTATATTATCCAGTTTCTCTCCAAATCCCAGTAGTACTTTTGTATACTTTGCAATATCTTCCAGATGCCCGTTTGACATAACAGCCAAATTCCTCATATCGGTTAGAAGCAGGTTACTATCAGAAGCCGTGGTGCATAATGAAGACAAGCTCCCCAAAACAAACAGCATTGAATTCTTGATTTCCTCATTAGATATCTGCAAAGCAGTAAAACGTCCATTAAGTTCATCTCCTGTATCCTGAGACATCGCAGCAAATCCTTTCTGAGTGGAAGATTGAGAAGACGACTCTTCACCAGAAGACCAACCGAATTGTTGCATTAAAGCATTGCGCTCTTCCAAAGCATCGGAAACAATGCCATTCCAGCTTTCTTGCAAATCTGCATATTCCTTTTCATCAATACCGCCTGATTCATTGGCTTTAGCAAAAGCTTTATACCATTCATTAATTCTAGACTTATAATTGTCAATCAGCATGGAATTAAGAATAGCTTTCTGCATATACTTCTCAAAATTATTGGCAAACTCTTCTGAGGAAGAATCCATATCAGACAATGCATCCAGAAAACTACTAAAGACATCATCAAAAGATACTTGGGTTAACGATTCATTCAGAAGATCTCTCATTTCTTCCGTTTCCTCATTACATGCAATTATTTGCTCTAAATATTCGCGTACATCCCCATCTAATTTTGCCCAAAAAGTAGGAGCATCCCTTTGTAGTGTTGCAAGCTGCTCAGCTGTTAAATCAAATAATCCAGTCATTCTATTCCCAATATCATCGGGATTCATTCCTATTGAATTGGCAAAGTTGTTCCACTCTGCCCATCCTTCATTATTCATACCCTTACGCATTCGTACGCCGATAGAATGAGAGCCTGCTGATGCTCCAGCATTCAAACGCTCCTTGCCAAGTGTTCTTGCTGCATCTGCTTGTTTTTCAATAAGCTCTATTGCTTTCTGAGAGGCTTCTACAGCAGCCTTTCCTGTCAATGTTTCCAATAGTTCTTTCTGCTTGCCAATAATTACATCAAGCACTTTCACATAGCTCTCGTAGTTTTCCTTGGCTGTGTCATAATCAGAATAATCAGCACCAAACATATCTGCTATTTTGGTAGCCACCTGTAATGCCGCGCCAATGATAGCTAAGATAACAGAAGCTTTCTCTACAGTTTGTATAGAAGTGGATGCTGCCTGTGCTGTTCCACTCATTGCCGTCGAAGAACCATTAGCCAACATTACAATACCATCAATCATTTGCAATGTAGATGATGCTATCCCCCCGGCAGCAGATATGATCTCTCCGGCAGTACCTCCTACTGCATCACCAATCTCATTAAATCCACTTTCTACATTTCCTAATGTCTTATATAATTCTTGCCATTCTTTTATACCCCGCTTTTCAGGAGCTGTCTGAGTCTCGTTAGTTTTCTCACTAATTTCATTTTTTAATGAAGATACCTTTGCTCTTTGTCCCGCCAGTTTAGGATCATTGGGACTTAGAAATTCAGATCGCTGGAGCTCCTGCTCTGCTTGAAACAGTAATTTCTGTAACTGTTCCAAACTCATATTTGCTATGCTATTAGTCCACGACTGAAAAGAATCCTCGCGCATAGCAAACTCACTATCAACAGCCTCCAAGGCTCCTTCTTTCTGATAATCATGTTCTGCAAGTGTTTCTTTAGAAGCTCCTGCTTTTCTTAATGCTTCTCTTTCCTGTTCAAATTTCTGTTGTACAGCAAGACGTTTTTCTGTATAACCTTGATATTTTGACAATATTTCTTTATAGTATACTGATATATCATTCCCTTGTCTCGCAACAGTTTGTTTCAATATATTAGCAAATGCACTCTTTTCATTTTCATTCAGAGATACAGTCGATTCATCAAAAGTTTTACCTTCATTCTTTGAATTAGCTTCGAATATAGTTTTTTCCAAATCAATTTTCTTTTGGAGATAATCAGTTTTTAATCTTTTTAGTTCTGCTATTTCTTTTTGATGATTTAACTCCATCTGAGCTAGCTTTTTCTCTTCTCCTTCTTCCATAGCATCAATTTCAGCCTGAGCACTTTTATTCTCTAGATCTTCTATTAAATTTGATCCTTCTAAGTCCTGCCTATTGTGTAAATCTTCCTGCTTTTGTTTATTATCTCCAGAAAAGGAAGCCTGTTTATCATAATCAGCACCAGTCCTAAGCTTATACAGTTCTTTTAACTTATTAAGCGTTTCGTTTGCTTTTTGTAATTCACTATCATCAGCAAGACCGTCTTGTGCTTTTTTTCGTTGATTATTTATATTTTCTTTTACTTTTTCTATCTCAGAAACTAATTTTTTTAACGTCTTAAGACCTTTAATTTCACCGTTATCCGTTTTCTCCGCATTATCAAACAATATACCTGCAACCTCTTCATCGGTGATTCTGAACTTAGATTTATATTCTTCAAGAACAGTTTCAGTAGCCTTAGTTTCCTTACTTATCTCTGAACGCAAGTTAAACACATTGTTCCTAAAGTCAACTAAACCATCTTCTGCATTGTCTCCCCATTTCATATCCCAAAAAGTTGCACTTTTCAAATCCTTTATCACATTCGGAGACAAAGCTTTTCCACTCATCGCACTATCAAAAAATTGATTATATAAGTTCCCGCCTCTAGTCTGACCAAACTTTTTAATCAATGTATCATATGCAACATCTAACTTTTCACTAATTGTTTTATCAAGATTCTCTTGTTCAGTATTAAAGAAAAACTCAAACTTTCGTTGCCCAATTGACAAACGCATATTTTCAACTAATTGAGCATACGAAGTTGAAAGATTACCGACACGATCAATCTCTTCGTCAAGACCAATATAATACTGACCGTAATTATCAACTATAGTTTTTTTTATTTTATTATACTCTTCACTTCCTTTCTTCACTTCTATCAATTTTCTTTCTAAAGAAGATAATTTAGAAACTTCAGAAGTCAGACTTTTTTCTACATTCATATTTGCTTCATTCAAACGACTATGAGCTTTTTCCAACTCAGTTTCAGCAGTAGTCACTTTATAAATTGCGTACCCAAGTCCCACTACAGCTGCCGCAATAAAAGTGTATGGATTTTGAAGAAGCGCAATAGTATTTGCCTTTATTGCTCCTGTAAACAGTTTTGTTTTTGCAGCAGCTAATGCTTGTGATTGGGATACAACCATTCCTGCTTTAGCAGCTAACAACATCTCCAAGTTAGCCTGCTCCATCACTATAAGATTCAATCTTTGCAAAGCAGTAATAGTTATTAGAATTGCTTTATATGACCCATATACTATTACCAATTCTGATACTGCTTTACCTAATTGCTCATAATTATCCAAAATATATTGAGTTCCATTAAGAGATTCATTTATAATTCCTTCCTGAGATTGGCCCACTTCATTAAGCATTGACTCCCATGCGTCACGTATGTTCTCAATCTTGCCAGAAATAGTTCTAGATTGTTCGTCCATTAAACCATAAAACTGACCGCCTTCATTTGTTAAATTACCTATAACTTTCTGTACTTCAGGAAAACCTATTTTACCTACAGACACCAGTTCAGTTATTTTAGCAGTTGTTACTCCCAACATATCTGCAAGACCTTGAAGCATAGGAATGCCAAATATCGTAAACTGGTCAATATTTTGTTCATAAAGTTTTCCTTGTTCCATTACATTTCCATACAGTTCAATTAACTGTTCTAGTGGCAACCCCATACCTGATGCAATATTACCTAATCGAATTAATGTATCATTAACTTGTTCAAATTCTGCACCATACTCAATCAATAGCTTTGCTCCAATAGCTAGCTCCTTTAAATTAAAAGGAGTTTCTGCAGCTGTCTTTATTATCTGAGACATTAATACATTCGCCTTTTCTCGATTTTTCAATAAAGTTGCAAAAGAAATCTCAAGCTGTTCAAACTCACCACGTACACGAACAACGTCACTAGCAAAATCTTTTAAAGTTTCTGTTCCACCAATAATATCCAATGTTTTCTTTAAAATATTTGCAAAGTCACTGTTCGCATTATTAGCCTTTTTAGATTCAAGCGCTAAAGCATGAATAGAAAAGCGCATTTGTTCAGCCTTCATGATAAAATCATCACTATTTACTCCAATGTTAAATGTTAAATTTCCCATATTATTAATCTTTCAAATTATTATTAGCCAAAACTATTGCAAAGCTTAATCAATATAAAAAAAAATGTCCTCAAGCTCGTGACATAAAGATATTTGTCACATAATTTATCATTATATCAATATTTCATGCAATATCAAGCAAGTTATTCTATTGATAGGAGAATCATTACTCAAGAAAAGTAGCATCTACTCTCAGTATTTATCTTGGCAATTATCGAATTCCAATAATTATCATTATTTTTGCCTAGAGAAACAAATGATCACATTACTATTAAAATCAAAAGTAAAAACCATGAAACAAGCACTACAACTATTTATAATCACATTGCTAATAGTCAGTTGTACTAAAAAGCAGTCGAATCAAATTGAACAATACGATTCTATGATCTTTACCGATGCAGAAATTAGAAATCAAGAAATACAAGACTCATTACAGCAAGCAAGACTAGACTCTTTGGCCTTAATTGCTTGGGGAGATGCTAAATTTGGTATGAGTATGAAAGAAACTTTATCTACTAATGCATTCAAAAATGGGAGAAAACAACATGGTGTAGATGAAATTACAATGAATTTTGATCAAGAGTTCAAATTTAAAAAGCTCTTCGAACTTAATAATTTAGCGGGAATTTCAGCTTATTATCAAGAAAATGAATTAAAAAGAATCAGCATTAAATCTTATTATGTAAGAGCTAATTATATAAATGAGCTAATAATGGATTGTAACATTTTTGCCAAAGAATTTACTAAAAAGCATGGCTCTCCCTCATTTCAAAAAGGCAAAACCAATATACTGGACTTTACTGTCGGAAAGGAGTTTACTTATGCAAAGTTCAAAATGAAAGACAAAAATATTGTCATAAAATTAGGAGAACTTTATGATGGAGGTAATTATTATTATATCATATACATTGAAAATGACAAGTTCCCCAAAAAGAAACATGTGAAAACAGAAAAGGAAAAGAAAGAGGAACAAAGAAGAATGAAAGAAGCTAAAGAAATAAAAGAAAACTCCTTCTAATCATTAAAATACAAGGCAACTAACTCACAACGAACTAGTTGCCCTTTTTCGATTCTTAAAACAGAGTTACTACATAAAATTCCCTATACATCTAGTTGGGATAGATCTTGTTAAACGTTAGGAAAGCCTATCTTTATTCTACCCTCTTGTAAGTTCCATCTTCTGAACCGTTCTTTATCTTTAATATATCTTTTGAAAATAAACACTCCCATACTTTTTTCTGTCCTTTGAGCTTATTTCCATCATCAGAATAGGTAATTTCAATATTTATATTATCACCTGAGATTTCATACGTAAATAAATAGTTAGTTAAAAAGCTAGCTCCGTTAAGAAGCGCATAATACCCGGTTCCATCATTCTCAAATTTTAAGTATTTGTGAGTTCCTTCCGTACCCGTTGACCATGTTCCTACCAAGTGTTTCGAATCTAAGTCCATCCAATCATCATCATCAGAAGAACATCCCCCCAATACTATTGGACACAATAAAATCATAAAAAAAAGAATCTTTTTCATTACGTATAGATATTTAATTTGTTTGTTCGGCAAAGGTAGGAATAATATTAATGTCATACCAATTATCTTTCAAGCAATAACATATAACATATCAAGCATTAACATCTCACTTCTCAAGTATTAACTCTTGATATATCAGGTATTAATACTCGACAACTCAAGTATTAATACCTGATATATAATTTCACATAGAAAAGAGCACAAGCTATAATATCCATTTAATACATGAAAATTATTAGAGAATCTTTTTGGCATTCAATATATTCTACCTACCTTTGCAGCATAAATTAACACTGATGCTTTGCCAGCAAAGCGGCAAAACAAACATAGGGAAATATACATTGTGGGACAAATAGATAGTGGGAAATGCTATTTGCCTATATAAAGCTTAATATAAACATGACTAAAGTAAAAAGAAATTCCGCTTAATTTCTAAGCAATGAGATAATTATACACATACCTCAATAATCGTGCATTATCTCCATAGTTATTAGATCAATTAAACATATTCAAAAAATTCGACCAAAGATTTAAAACCAGATCTTTGGTAATGAACCTGCAAAACAAACTTTTAATAAGCATATAAAAATGAAGAAAATCTTACTACTATTGGCTATATTGCCAATGTTCATGACATCATGTTCTAATGATGACGAATCCACCGAACAAACTTTCTTTGTAAACGTGTACACTAAATGGGAAGACTCAGAAGAAAAAGTTGCTAAAAAAGCCTTTCTGTACATTTACGAAAATGAGAACAAAAGTATCGACAACAGCCAAAGCACTATCTCTGTTGTTAATGACGGACTAATCACATATACGGACGGAAGCAAATCTTCCAAACCCAAATATGCTACTAAATTTCAATCCGGTGTATTCAATATTGAAAATATGCCCAATGGAGAATACATATTATGGGTTACCTATAGGGAAGAATATGGGGGGCGTACCTATTCATCTTACAAAGCAATCAGCGTAAACCACGATTATAGAGGGAAAAGTGAAAAGAAGGTCTTTCAAACTTCTATGCAAGACCAAGGATTGTATGTATATCAAAACTGGTAATCAGAATTAATATTAACCCTTTTCTTAGAATCTAAGAAAAACAAACAGCTATTGTATGAAAAGAATTATTTTGAGTGCTCTAATTGGATTAATGGCAATTAGTGCAAGCGCACAACTTATGCGCAGTGAAGAACTGGAAAAGTACGCTAAAGAAAAATTTGGCGACAAATGGGTAGATGCGGCAGCAAACATAGGTTCACAACTTGCACTGGACAAAAACAACTCTCTGACATATACTCAGGTTATTGAATGTGGAGAACAAACCAAAGAAAAATTGTATGTTACTCTTAACCATTGGTTTGTAGAATCTTTTAATGACGCAAACTCTGTCATTCAACTTAATGACAAAGAAGAAGGAGTTATTATCGGCAAAGGTTACCTTTCTGATATTGCAGGACACTTAGGCGGAATGAACGCATATAATGTCAGCGTTCACCCTATTATTAAAGTGGACATCAAAGATAAAAAAATTCGTGTGACCTATACCGTACAATGTTTTGAGGTGGAGAAAGCTGTAGGAGGCGGTGTCATGTCTGCTCTGTCAAACACCAGACCTTCCATATCCACAGAAAAATGGCCGCTTGAAACCTGTTACCCTTTCATTGAGAAGGATGAACATAAAGCGAAAAAGACTTCTTCAAAAGCATTAGTAATGACTCATGCATACTCTAATGTAATTATGGATAAGATTGAGGAGGCTGTGAAAAATGGTCTTGCCGGCAATGAATCTGATAATTGGTAATTAATAAATTAGCGCATCTCGAACGAACGAGGTGCGCTAAATATCCCACCGAAATAAGCTTATAGAGGATGTAAATTAAACTGTGTCAGCAAGGAATAAAGTATTAACTTTGCTAACACAGTTTTTTTTATGAAAGAAGAATTTGATTTCGAGAGTATCAAGAACAAGGCCATTGAACAGCTGAAAGCCGGCAAGCCTTTGTTGGGTAAGGACGGCGCCTTTGCCCCACTATTGGAAAGTATATTGAATGCAGCCCTGGAAGGAGAGATGGATGCACATTTGACAGAAGAAGAACGCCAGATGGGTAACCGTCGTAACGGAAAGATGCAAAAGCAGGTTCAGACTCCCTTGGGCGAAGTAACCGTTTCCACTCCCCGTGACCGTAATTCGAGTTTTGATCCCCAGTTTATCAAGAAGCGTGAGACTATTCTGGCAGAAGGTGTTGCTGACCGTATAATTGGCTTGTATGCAATGGGAAACAGCACAAGGGAAATCAGTGACTGGATGGAAGAAAATCTTGGGAATCGTGTTTCGGCCGACACAATCAGTTCCATCACAGACCGTGTACTTCCGGAGATAAAAGCATGGAAATCACGGATGCTTGATTCTGTTTATCCTATAGTCTGGATGGATGCCATTCATTACAAAGTAACGGATGAACGTGGCTGCGCGGTAACCCGTGCAATCTATAATGTACTGAGCATTGACAGGGAGGGACACAAGGAGTTACTTGGAATGTATATATCAAGGAATGAGGGAGCAAACTTCTGGCTCAGCGTGTTGACAGACCTTCAGAACCGTGGAGTTGAGGATATTCTCATTGCCTGTATAGACGGTCTGAAGGGGTTTCCTGAAGCCATTCAAAGCGTTTATCCTAATACAGCCGTACAGCTTTGTGTAGTACATCAGATACGTAACTCCATCAAGTATGTAGGATCCAAGAATCAGAAGGAGTTCTTAAGGGATTTGAAATGTGTCTATCAGGCAGTCAATAAGGAATCCGCAGAAAATGAGCTCCTCAAGCTGGATGAAAAATGGGGTGAACAGTATCCTGTCGTTATCAGATCCTGGCAGGACAACTGGGATAAGCTGTCCGAATACTTCCAGTATACTCCGGTCATCCGTAAGCTTATCTATACCACAAATACCGTTGAGGGGTATCACCGTCAGATCCGCAAGGTAACAAAAAACAAGGGCGTGTTCCCATCGGATACAGCCCTTGAGAAACTTGTTTATCTTGCATACCGCAATATACGTAAGAAATGGACCATGCCACTGGCCAATTGGGCTACCATCTCGCAACAACTGGCTATAAAGTTTGGAAACCGGTTTAAATTATTGTAATTTTACGCTCGTCGGGACGGGTGGTCCCGCCCCTTGGCGCGGGCCGTTCCCCGACCGATGAGTTTTCTAGAGATAAATAATGCGTGACACAGTTTATTTTACACTACCAAGCTTATAGATTTATATATTAAATTCCCAATATAGACTTAAGTTCCTGCAGATCTGCAGCTTGAATACTCCTTGATTTAGGAGACTGAGGAACATACACCACCATAATGAAACCACTTTCAACGGATAATCTAACCCCCATATTATATTTATCCGAATCATTATTGATGAAGTAATATGCACCATCACTATCCTTCCCTATTACCTGATATCTCTCTGACAGAAATTTAGCTATTTCTTCAGTATACGAATAGGAAAGAGCTATAGCTGAAGAAGTTAATTTTCCATTCTCAAACAGATAAGCAACGCTCTTTACAGCACTATTCTCGCCTCTGTATCCCAATGTACTTGTTTTATCCTCCAGAATAGTACGTTTCTCTTTAGCCTTAACAGTTGCCTTATCCACACCAAATTCCAATACAGGTTCTGTGTAAGTGCTATATTTAGCATTTACCACAACTTCACACAGCGCCTCTCCATTATCTGAAGTTGCAGTGATAATTGTTTTTCCAACATGATTTCCTTTGATTATTCCATCCTCACTTACTTCAGCTACAAATTCACTCTTTGAACTCCAAGTAGCATTGTCGTTTACCGTTACTTGTTTTGTGTCGCCCGAATACAAAGAAACTTGATTAGCACTCAGAGTTAGTTTCCCATCTTCACTTTTACTACATCCGGCAATCACTAAAACAGCCGTCATTAAAAATAAAATCTTTTTCATTACTTGTTAATATTTAGCCAGCTTATTTCGTTTGTGCATTCATTTTACCAATTCATATCCCACCTATGAATCCTTTATGTAAAACGTGATAAACATTTGGCAAAGATACAAATAACAACAACATAACAACACTAATCCGTAATAATTATTTCTATAAATTACTCACTAATCATTCTCCTTATCAAATCTCTATTCCCCGGATCATCCGCATTGATCACCTCGCCATCTCCCCGACCTAACTTTTTACGTTCTTCTTCGCTAAGATACACAGTAGTAACAGCATCGGCAAACAACATATTCAGATTGACATAGCTAATTCCCCAAAGTACGTAGTCCATTGTCCATCCATAGCGCTGGCAGGCAAAGTCTATCAGCAGTCCATAGATACTCTTTCCCCCGAAAGTGATGCTGCTCCCCTCTCCCTTTATCCTGCTGATTCGTGTTTTCATTTCCCGGTCTGCATCGATACCAAAATATCGGATGAACTCTTCTATCTTATCACTCGAAAGGATAATAGTCAAAATGGTAGCCAAATCTTCCACCGACGCTTCATCCTGAAAAAGCCTGGCACGCCGAAGTACTTTCTCCATATCCAGAATACTCTTTCTATCGTTGAATGTAGAGTAAGCAATGACCTGACAGACAGATTCCGTTTTCTCTTGGCAGATTCTCAGCGTCTCAACAAGCGGATTAATGGCCAGAAGCTCCATATTGACATCCATCGAGAGATACAAGTTCTTCAGTATTTGCATCTTACCCAAAGTAGAAGGATAGAGACATAGTTTATTCTTACCGATACTAAAACTGATCGCTTTTTCCACGATAGCATCGGATATGTTGATTTCGATTTCTTTATTTATGTTCATAGCGGAATTTATAAAAGAAGAGCGCCATGACTAGCGCTCTCCATTGACGTAAAAAGAATCTTATTCTGCCGGAGTAGCAGGAGTATAAGGTTTCACCTGATCACCGGTGGCAGGTTTCAATACATCTACCGTGTATTTCCACTTCTTACCTTCGGCGGTGTCGTATGATTCTTCTACAGAAACCACAGAACGTTCGATCAGGATACCTTCGCATGTTTCATCTTCCGGAGTAAGACGGAAAGCATACTCGCCTTCAACTACTCCGTCAGAGTCCTTGATCGGTTTTTCACGACCTTTAGCCGCACGGATTTCAAACTCGAACGCATAAGTATTTCTGGCATACTTCACTGCTTCATTTTCGCCTCCCTCTACCTTTGCTTCTTTCTTTTCACCTTTGGTAGGAGTCAGTTTCGTTGAACTTTCCACCGGGTCGCAACCTAGTTTTGTCCATTCTGACGGTGTAGCTCCGTTCACACATTTTCCAAACTCAATTGTGGGTTTTCCCCAAGATAATTGTGCCATAATTTAAATTGTTTAAATTTTTAATTAATAAATAATATATAAAAAAGCTAGCTTTAAACTGTTCTTTCTTTTGAATCACAGGTCCTGTTTTCTAATTCGCTGGTAAAAGTACTGCCAATATCAATGACTGGTAAATTTTCAGTTCCCCCAGCCGTGACATCTTACCCGAAGTCATAAAATAGGATTTTGAGGTATGATTCCGTTCTCTTTCAGACGACTCATAAATTCGTCACATAGCTGATTTACAATCTTTCTATACCCTTTGTAAGTGGTATAAAACGATTTTATTAATTTGCAAAGATTGGAAACAGCAGACGGGGAAGTAAATCCGAATAATTGTGCCAGCTTATCCCGAACACCACTTACTATTCTTCCGCCAACTAATGCAATAGGAGAATAAAAAAATAAGATAACGAAAAGAAATTGTCCTTTCTGATCGGTATTCTGTACTCCTGCTTCCTCACAGCAACCGGACAATTCACAATACCATTTATACAGCATGGGTATATACTCCAATTCTGTTAGTAAAGGAGTTGATAATGCCATTTCCCTCTCCATCAATCTGAGCTTCTCTTCATGTATTGATTTCAGTTCTTCAATTTCTAAAAATTCCTGTAACATAGCCTGTCGTTTTTAAGATTATTACTTTATTAACTCTTCTCTTATGTGAGTTTCTTTTTCTTTCTCTTCGATGCGCTTAGTCCACCCCCACATCATAGCAGAGTAAATAGCATTCGTGTACAAAAGAATCTCTCTCCCACTCGTGAGAAACTCTACCCTAAACGCTGCATTCCTCGCAACGGTCCGCAAATTCTTTTTTATATCCATAAAGACATTCATTTTGGTTGTTCAATTCAATAATACAAACTAGATGTTGAGAATATTAATTAGCAGTCAATTAGCATATTATATTTTAAGGTCGTGCCATCTTTTCATCTATTGTATGCATTGTTTGTTGATAATCCGATAAAAATACTATCATTATTAATGTTTGAATAAAATTTACTATACCAAACCATGACATCAAAGACAAAGTCACAAAATAGATTTATTCTCTTGTTAGTCCGGTACTTATTCTTACCTTTGCATCGTCTTAACCGACAAGATGTTTTTACCAATTCATAAGGAAGAGTTAATTGTTTTTCCCACACAAACTAAAAATAATCCCTTATCTTTTAGCAACTTCATCTGTATGAATTAATCTGTTGCACTTGAGCAACCGTCCTGTTATACTTGTGCAATATTCCTGTTACACTTGTCTATCCCGGCTATTACTCAACTGCACCGCAAACAATGGCTATTGAAAGGAGTTATTATGAGCATACTTTACAAAACAACCCGCTTCGCGGATACATTCACAGGAGATAAGGAGACAAATGTCCGGGTACAACTGCTATCATGGGATACACTGGACACCAAAGCATTCGTAGAATATCTGGCAACCAAATACAACCTATCCAAAGGAGAAGCATACAAAAGCCTCAGCATAGTACTGGAAGGAATGGAAGCCGTACTGAAAGACGGAAACATACTCAATCTGGACGACTTCGGCAGTTTCTCTCTAAACGGAAATTTCTGTGAAGACAAAGAGCCTGACGAAAACCACAGGGCAGAATCCATCCAAGTGAAAAACGTAGTTTTTAAAGCGGACAAGAATCTAAAAAAACGTATTTCAGCTGCCGGATTTGAGAAGTACAATCCAAAGAAACACAATAAACGGAAATATTAATTGCATGGAATACGATCGAATTTACTCCATCCGGAAAGGAGAATACTTTGCGGATGCGCTAAAACGTGCAGGAAAAGATTTTATTCCTACCAATTGCATCATCAACAAACTGCTGCCGGGACTGGGTGCCACGCACTGTGAACTCACAGCACCACGCAAATCCATTATCATCGAACCGAATGTACCCGTCATCGAGTCGAAAGCAAAGGTACATAAGAATGCACTTGCTGTCTATAAAGGTGTAAGCATCCGGCAGATCGCCGACTTTCTGGAAGCAAACCGGGAGAAGGATTATAAACTACTGACTACCCCCGAAGGCTTCAACAAGATAAAGGAAGCCATGCAAACGGTGGATATAGATATGTATACCGAATGCTTCATCTTGTTTGATGAATGCGAGAAGCTGGTACAGGACGTGCACTACCGTGACTCTATCCGCGAACCGATGAATGATTTCTTTCGTTTCCAGAACAAGGCACTGATTTCCGCTACACCTATCGTACCCGAAAAGGACAGTCGTTTTGACGGTTTCATGCGGGTATTGATTCAGCCGGATTATGTCTATCGGCAGAAACTGAAACTGATTACTACCAACAATGTGCTGGAAACCCTGCAGGAAGTGATTGAAGCCAAGAGAGGAACTGTCTGTATTTTCTGTAACAGTATAGATTCGATAGACAGCTTCTACCGGTTGATACCCGAACTAAGCAATGCCTGCACATTCTGTAGCGAAGACGGACAATACAAGCTCTGGAAAGGAAACCGCCGCAAAAAGTCAATGATGATCACCGAACTGGAACGCTACAATTTCTTCACCTCCCGCTTCTACTCGGCGGTAGACATACTCTGCAAAAATCCGCCTCATGTGATTTTCGTCAGTGACTTGTATGGTGCCGCGCAATCCGTTATTGACCCTGCCACCGAGGCAATCCAGATTATCGGACGTTTCCGGGGCGGAGTCAACAGTGTGACACACATCGCTTCTATCCGACCGGAACTGGAATGTATGTCTTCTTCTGAAATCGATCACTGGATTCAGGGAGCTTCCACCATTTTCAACGGCTGGAAAGCGCAACTGGCACGAACTACCAACATAGGCGAACGCACCTTACTACAGGAAGCCATCGGAGAAAACTCTTACCTCCCTTATCTGGACGAAAACGGAAAGCCGGATTCGTTTCTGATAGCCAACTTCTATGAAAAGGAACAAGTGAAACGCTTGTACACCTCTGCCGATCTGCTGCACCTTGCTTACGAGCAGACCGGATATTTTGTCTTCTCGCACGAAGAACGCCTGATGCCGGTTTCGGATAATGAACGCATGGCTATCCAGCATCGTCTGGCAAAGAAAAAACGGGCAGAACTGATCGTCCGGAAACTGGAAGAGATGGAAAAGATGAGCAAAGCTACCGACAAGAAAATACAGAAAAGGTATCAGCGTATGTTGATGAATCTGATTACTTCTACCGCCGACAGGTATATATACGACTGTTTCTGCCGCTTCGGAGCGGAATTTGTAAGGGAAGCCGATTATAATGAGAATAAATTGCGGACAGCACTAAATGTGAGTAGCGAGCATACGATTAAGAAGTCCGGACAAATGCGGACATATATCCAACGTGCTTTTCCTGTGGGTGCTGAAATATCCGTGCAGGAAGCGAAAAGTATGCTCAGACAGGTATATAAAAAGATGGGATTAAACACGGGACGGGGCATAACGACGAAAGAACTGGAACAATATGCGGAAATAGAAAACAGCAGGAATCGCGAAGCCAGAATGATTAAAATACTGAAACACAAATAAATGAAAGAAAAATGCAGTTTTGATCCGGAAAAAGACAAAAACATCCTATAGTTTTTTGCAAACTTATTTTAAAAACAAGTCATTTTCAGGGGTAAACCACTGATTACAAACGCTGTGACATTTTTGTTTATCCCCGTATAATACTTAGAATAAAGACAAAAATGTCACAAGCGGCTAATTCTATTATTTACCGAATCATGAATACTTTTTCAAACGCCTGCGTGCAAAGAGGGCCAAAGCAAGCACAACACACAAACCCGCTCCCCATATCCATAACAGTAAATCTCCCCCTTCGGTCTTTCCATAAGAGTGCAAGCCGCTCAGGTAGTAGTTTACTCCAAACCAAGTCATGATAATGGAGAGAATGGAGACTACGGACAGCAAATTGTAACACCAAGTTGTTTTACCTTTCAGCAGCGGGATAAAACGGATATGAAGTACCAGTGCATAGACAACAATAGAGATTAAAGCCCATGTTTCTTTCGGGTCCCATCCCCAGTATCTGCCCCATGAGACATTTGCCCAGATGGCACCGAGGAAGGTTCCTGCCGTCATAAAGAATAAGCCGAGAATCATTGCCATTTCATTCAGTAAGGTAAACTCACGGATACGGAAGAGAAGCTTCACCCGATTGGTGGCAGAAAGCAGATTCATCAAGATAAGATTAAACAGTCCCGTCAGCGCACAAAGTGCGAAGAATACATAGCCGATCATGATAATGGCGACATGAGACATCAGCCAATACGACTGAAGCACCGGAACCAAAGGAGTTATTTCCGGATTCAGATGGTTCAGTCCTGCCACGAAAAGCATGATTCCGCCTAACAGTCCGGCAAGCGCAGGGAGAATACGGAAACGCCGGGCAAACAAGAGGCCTCCGCCAACGAGCAGCCAGGAAGTGCAGATCATTGATTCGTAAGCATTCGCCCACGGTGCACGTTCGGAGATATACCAGCGCAGTAAGACACCGGTCGTGTGTGCAAGGAAAGCAGCGATCAGAAGAACAATCAGTATGCTGCTCAGTCTGCTCCCCCATTTGAAATCCGCGATAATCTCTCCGCAGGCTATGAAAAGTAAGATTCCGCCCAAAATCAGGTAAGCCAGACGACACCAGAAGAACAGGTTTAACTGATTATAGAGAAGCTCCGCTTTTACTCTCTGATTGTCAATAGCGGGAGTTTTACTTTTAGCTTGCTGGAAGATATGCATCATATCGACAATCTTGTCCGCTTCTTTCCAGTTATTAGTGCGGACACCATTACCCAATTCGTAGATATACCAATCCATGATTTTAGAAACAAACAGGGAATCCTTATCATGAAAGACGGTTTGTTCGTCACCTGCCGAGTACCATTTTCCCTGAACGTCGTTTTCGTCCGGGAAGAGAGGCAGAAGTTGATGTTGCATAATACGGTAGACAATATTCACCGATTCATCCAGTTTTAACAAATCCGAATCCATTCGTTTCCGTTCTGAAGCGGATTTTGCATAGATGGCATTCACTTCATCGGTCAGCACATAATTGCCGTCGGCATCAAAGACATCCTGCCATGCGATGTATTTGCCGTCTCTTCCGAACCGTTGAAGAATATCTTTATTATCGACCTTGATAAAAGGATAGCCACCCCACTCATCCGGAAAAGCGAGAAGATTCAGAAAGAACTGGTCTGAATTGATGCTGTTCAGCTTGTCCGCTCCGTAAAGTTTGCGCAGAATGGCGGAAGTGTAACTGTTGACAGGTTCAAGGCGACCATTAGGATTGAGCAGTACCAGACTGCCGAATTTCCGGGCGTGCGGGGCAGGAATGCAAGGTAGCTGCGAAGAAGAAAGCGTTTCCTGCGCATATGACGCCTGTGTACCCAAAGCACCGGATAAACCTAAAAAGAGAAGCAGACAGAAAGGAGCATTCTTTTTCATCTCCCCCAGTTCCCTGCGCAAACGCCCGAAACGGGACTTCTTACTGAACAGAGTCAGCACAAAGCCGGCAAACAGCAGGAAATAGCCGATATAGGTAATCTGCATACCGGGACGGTCATAACTTACGGACAACACCGTTCCCTGCTCATCCGGATCGAACGAAGACTGAAACAAGCGATAACCATCCACTTCAATCACCTTATTCATCCGGACCGTAGCCTGCAAAGGAGCTTCATTCTCCTTCTTTATCACCAGATCGCTTTCATAAGACATCGGACTGTGAGAGCCCGGATAACGCTTTAACCGGAAATCATCGAGAGTGACAGAAAAAGGCAGGGAGGCATTTCCCATCCCTGCCCCTTCATCGCGCATCATGCGGTCCACCGTTTCCCCCTCACGGATGTGCATGATTCCTGTTACTCCTGCATAGTGAGTAACAGCCGCCCCCAACCAAATAAAAACCAAAGCCCCATGAAAGATCAGACTTCCTTTACTGATTCTTTTGAAATAACCTCCCTGAAGAAACATGGCCAACAGATTGACAGCCTGCAAGAGTTGCAACAAAATAAACCACGGAGCATAATAAAAGTATTCGCGCGCAACGGCCGGACCGGACGAATTTTCCACAAAAGTGGCGATTGCCAGTACCAACGCATAAACTCCCGCTAATACGTACATCAAAATCGGAGAAGCGATCAATCGAATCAGTTTCATCAGTTTTCTGTTTTTACAAATAAGCAATACCTTCTATTTCTACAAGCAGTTCTTCCCTGCATACATCGGCATAAAGATAGACAATAGGAACATCGGGACAAAGTTTGTCCATATCTTCTTTTACAATCTTCGCATCCTCTTCATGCTTCAGATACACACGGAGAAGTTCCAGCTTGCCGGAATGTTCCGGAAGTTTCTCTCTCCCTTCTTCCAGACCAATCAGATGCTGGATATTCTCCAGTGTGATTTCCGTCTGCACAAGCACGTCGCCCGTCACGATACTTTCTTCACCACGAATGGCGGCTGTGCCGGATATATAAATCATCTCCTGTTGATGATCGGACAACGATTTGCCTCTTTCAAACTTGGGAGTTCCCTTCTCCGCATCCGTCCGGTGGCTGATCAGGACTTCATCCGAATAGACATGGGCAGCTCTCTGCCAGTCATTATCCAACGGGATAATCTCTATTCCTCCTTTGACGGCATTGAAATCGACTAGTATTCCACCATGCTGCGTCCCGATTCCTGTGGCTGCCGGATATCCGGAAGCCCATTCCGAAGAAGCATAAAACTGCGAACGTATATCATTAAAATCCTGATAACACTGATTGCCGTACACAATATCCGTGATGCGTTCCAGATAATTCCACTGGCGGACAATATCACCGAAGCTCATCTGCTCCGCTTTCAGAATTTCTTCCGCTTTCCCGAACACCTGCTCCGACTGTTCGCGGACAGGAAGAGTCAAATCGTCGGCATAAAGTCCTCCCGCTATTATTTCCCGATAATGACCGGAAGTAACCCGAAGGTAGCGGACGGAAGAAGTCATCTGTTCTTCTACCGTCACTTCCTCACCGGCAGTTGCCGGCAACGAATGGACTTCCATGACCAGTTCTCCCACCAAAGGCTTTTGGGCTACGAGCGAAAGAACCGGACGGGGAGAAACGAAATGATCGTCCACCCATTGTTCCAGAAAAGACCGTTGGAGCTGATATTCCCGATTATCCTCACAGAATGTAAAGAATACAAGACGGACCACTTTTCCCCCATGTTCCTTTCCTTCCCCGCGAACGGCTGACAGAAGTAATTCTTCCGCCATTCGTTCCCAGCTCTTTCCTGCCGCTTTATAGATTTCACATTTTATCCGATAATATTTCATATTGCAAACTTCAATGTTTTTTTATGCCACAGACATCAATTAATGATACGAAGCTACCCCCGCCGGTTTGTCTGTACTATATACGGAAGACATCGTCTGTAGTTCCGGAGTATTCTCCAGAGAGTAGAGCACATTCTTCTGGCGGTCTACCAGCAGCAGATGTACTTTCTCCTTCGGGTTCACGTGTCCCGTCCAGTTCGTAATCAGGAAACGTCCGTCGGAGAAGTACTGAAAACCTCCGAGAAACTTCAAAGGCTTTCCGGGAATATCCGCATTCGATATTTCCCAGATCGTTTTTCCTTCTGGAGTCACTTCTATCAATCTGGGGTTCTGATCTTTATCGGCAACAGCTATCAGCGTATGTCCGTTAGGCAGACGAGTCAGAGAATGAGGACCGCCGGGAACATCCAGCTTCCACACCACCTTGCCGTTTGCATCATACTCCTTCACACACTGGTCTCCATAATGAGCTACGAGGAAATGACCGTTATCCAGCCGCCGTGCATTACGCATGAATGCGAATCCGCCATCCTTCACACCTTTCGGCAGGATGCAGGTTTCTTTCACAATCTTCCCTTTGGGGGATATCTCCAGCATCCGTCCTGTAACACATTCGCCAACGAAAGTATTACCATTTTTCAGGCGTTGGCAGGCAAAGACCGGACTTTTTGATTCATAATGGAAAATGGTATCGTTCTGACGGGTCATTTCGAGCACTCCGTGTCCGGTGGTGAAGAGGATATTGCCGTTAGGCAATATCCACAAATCATTGGAATCGGGCGCTTTGTGCTTCCACACCATTTGGTTGTTTTCCATCACAAATACGATTCCCTGCGAATAATCGGCTCCGGCAAACGTCTTGGTCTGTGCAAACAGAGAAGAGGCAGAGAGCAGAAGCGACAAAAACGCAACACTACATATCTTTATCATTATTATTCTAAGTATTAATATAAACAGATATCTTCTTTACAAAGACAACACATACTCTTCCAGTTCTTCCAATTCCTTCTCAGTGACAGGCTTATGAGGTCCGTGAACTTTCAGCATATCCTTCATTGAATAGCTGCGCCCGTCATAAAGATAGGGAGCTGTACGCCAGCATTCATTCAGTGCCGGAACATCCATAGACAGTCCCTTGTCCGGACCCGTTGTCCAGTCTACCTTATACTGTTTCTGATCTGTATAGTACTCTCCGGAATGGCAGCTCGCACAGTTTTCTTCAAAAATCTTCTTTCCCTTCTTTGCCTTACCGGAAAGTTTACCGTTCACAAGGTATGGGCTTGGCAACGGTTTCAGGGATTTCAGATATTCGTCGATGGATTCGTATATTTCGTCTTCACCTTCCATAAACAGAATATACTTCACACCCGAACGTACCGCTACTTCGGCATTCTTACGGATACCGGTCGCCATACAGGGCGGAGTCTGATGCGAAAGCAAGAGTGTCTTGGTATTCTTCGGATTTCCCATGCCGTCATTCAGCAAGTCCCAGTTAAGTCCGTCCATGCGGGCGTCATTCGGATGACAGGTAGCACAGCTCTGCCAGTTCTGGAAACAAATAGTAGCGTCATGGAAATACATATCACCCTTTCCGACTTTCGTGAAAGCCAGCGGTGCACCCAAAACCTGCTTCTTCAGATTCTTGCCGTTCAAATCCATAGACACCAGTTCCGAAGTATAATAGTTGGCTGTGTAAATCTTATCTCCGGTAGCAACCACCGAACGGGGGCCTTTCCCCTGTGTCGGGATAAAGTCGCGGATACCATATAAGAATCCCGCATCATTCGGAATATTATTCCATGACTTCACGGAAGGAGTCACCATCTCCCCCTGCTTTGCCTTCGCCAAACGTTCGTGCAAAGCAATGCGGTCAATACGAACCAGCTCCTGACTTCCGGCAGCAGCTACGATAATCTGTTTATCATCCGGAGTGACAATCACCGACCACGGGTTGGCGGCTCCCTTCTGGGGAGTGTCCAACAATACGGAAGTCAGCAGTTTTCCAGCTTTCAGGTCGATAATGGACAGCGTGTTCGTAGCCATCCATCCGCGGTCCAGCTGATTGGTAGGCAACTGATAACGGGCAATCAAGTGAGTGACATACGCATACGTCTGATTTTTATCTACCGCTACAGACTTCGCATCGGTAGCGCCGTTCGGCAACATGATGCGTCCCGTCACCTTCTTTGAAGGGACATCTACGATATCGAGCTGCACTGCAATAGGATAAGCCGTAGAGGACATTTCCGGCAGATTATTGGCAATCAGCAGGCAAGAGTCGCCCGCAAACGGAGCCATAGCCACCGGTTCACGACCGACCGCAATCTTTGTCTTTACCTTACGGGTTGCCGGATCAATTTCCCACAACTCATTGTTGAAGCGTTGTGTCACCCAAAGCGATTTGGACACCGGACTGTACAAGATATCCGAAGGCGTAGCACCGCTCTTTGTTTTTGACTGCACCGAAAGTTTCTTTCCATCCAGTTCGTACATCATGCCGGTGTTTCCGTCGCATACCACCCAAAGGTTGCCGGACGGGTCTTGTGTCATGGCGTTGACGGGCGAGGAAAGGGTCACTTTCTGTTCCGCCTTCTGTCCGTCGGACGACATTTTGATTAATTCATTGCCTGCCCTGTTCGTTACAAACAAGGACTTTCCACTGTCCGCCAGAAACAAACGATCCGGCGAAACCGTCTTTGCATCTTCTTTCCAACTAGCGCAAAGAAGTATAGCTACGATACTAACAGGTATCAATATCTTTTTCATTATTTCTGTTGTTTAGTTTGAAGAGATTTAATGTACTGGCGAATATTCTCCTGTTCCTCCATGCGGGCTTGTTTCCGCTTCTTATCGTAGCGGTCGTAAAACTCCCGATCATGATCCGACCAGTTGTTCGCTTCCCGGTAGTCACCGATCTGAGGAACGAGCAAGTCGATCCAGAGAGAAACTTTACGTATCTCCTGCGGTGTCAGCTTCGTACCTCCATGACCCTCTTCCAGACGCTTGATCAGATTACTCTTGTTGGACCCTGCAAAATAAGGAGGCAACAAAGTAGGCTGGGACAAAGCACTGATCCAGTTTACTTCAGGATGATGGGCATCGCCTCTCCATGCTCTGTCGGGACCATCCGGACGGGCATGCGTCAGACTGAGATATGAGTCCGTATATTTTCTTTTACTCTGTTTGTCCACTACCTTCAGTTCTCCTTTCAAGCTCATCGGGTGTTTCACTCCGTCATGACAAGAGATACAATTTCGGTCCCAGATAGGCTGAATCTCTTTCAGATAGCTGAAGTTACGTTCTCCCATTTCATCTTCCGGAGCCAATGCCTTGATTCCTTTGTCCATTGCCATGGATACCCGATGACCTGCCACCGGAACCGTATTCTTGTGTTCATGGCATCCTACACAACTCTGAACTTCGTTCGGCTGCAAGGTAGACCAGCTGCGCATCGTCTGCACTACCCTTCCCTTATCGTCCAACGCCTGGAAGTAAAGCGGTCTGCGGGCAGGTACTTTAAAGAAAGCGGAACCGTCGGGATATACATCCGTCACTCCGATCACTCTCTTCACGTCCCAAGCGGCATTGCCGACTCCTACCGGAGAACTTGCCAATGCGCCACCTCCCTCATCATTACCATTCACCTCGCCCACACCGGCTGCACGGAATTGAATTTCTACGATACGAAGCTGTTTGATCGTTCCGGGAGCCACTCCTTTCAAGCCATTCCCTTCATAGATATTCTGCATATAATATACTCCTTCATTCTTCGTATAGTCTACAGAAGTCGAGCGGTGGAACGGACGTTTACGGGGAGCAAGCAAGATAGGCTGATTGCAGGATATCTTCGAATCAGCAACCAGTAATTCGCGTTCTCCGTTTGCATTCATCCAATAAATGCCAAACTCCATCGGATGTCCGATATGGTATCCCAGCGGAGTATAGGAAATCAGAAATTCCGTCTCGTTCAGCGGGAAAGGATGCTGGAACTGGTCAGTAAACTGTCCGTAGCTATCTATACGCTCTGCCTCGGGCTTGCGCACCGGAGCAACAAACATGACACCTTCATTCTCATCTCTTCCGGCTTCGGGATCAATAATACCCAATTTACCGTGCTGGGGATTATGATGTCCCATGAAGACAGTCATCACTTTACGTGTACCGGGAATCTGACGGGTATGCGCTACCGTTGTCGGGAACCAGCTGTTCATTCCGTAATATTCGGCCTGTCCCGTTCCGTCAGGATTCATCTGGAACAGAGGTTGCGCCCATACTTGACCACGGTCATTATAGTCCCAACGAGTGTAAACTACCCGACCATCGTCAAGCAAAGTCGGCGTAGTAGTATGCACCTGGTCGAAACCTACCTGACGCATATAACGGCCTTCACGGTCGCAGAGGTACATATTGCTGACTTCGGTAAACCAGCAATCCACCGCACTCCCGCTACGGGTAGAGTTGAAAAGTATATTCTCATCCGGCAGGTAGATGCCTTCGATATCGGCATGTCCTTTTCCGAAAGTCAGTTGCTTGACCGCACGTGTCTTTAAATCCATCTCATACAAATGGAAATCATCGTCTTTTGCAGACTTCTTCCAGGAGAAAAGCAGGTGCTGACCGTCAAAATGAAGATTAGGGTCACGATATACACCGTCTTCGTCCGTCAGCAGTGTTTCTTCCTCCGCCCAGATACCGTTCATCTTAATCTTCGACAGCGAACCGCCTGCAAAGTAGTTGCACTCGGCACGGGCATCGGAAACGCCTTCGGTATAAGCAAAGAAAGAAGGACGCAACGTTCTGAACTTCGTAAAAACAATCTCCGGCTGATTGGCAGTGAAAGTTTCCAGACGTTCGGCACGTCTTCTCTCGCACGCTTTCAGATAAGACTGGAAAGCCGCTTCAATACTTTCCGGAGTATCATTGACAGCAGTAGTAATATTCAGTTTCTGCATACGAAGGGAAAGCTGCCGGCTGAAAGAACCTCTGAACCAGTTTACATCTTTTCCGTCCTTTATGTCTTTCGCATCATTTCCATCCTGTAGCCACCAGTCATAATAAACCGGATAATCATGCATCAACATCCGGTGTGTATCTCTCACTTTACGTTCCAGCTCTTCCCTGTGATTCTCTTTCTTCTTTATCGTCTGAACCTCTGCAAACTGCTTCTGCATTTCGGCGATAAAACCTTTTGTGTCGGTTGGCTGGAAAGAAGTGTCCTTCGCCTGCCAGGCAAGGAACGGGACGAGCATGCAACATACCATCCCCCACTTCAACCACTTTATTAATTTCGATCTTATCATTTCAAATTCCTGTTTACCTTAAATTTACCTTTCTGAACCGGATATTACAGACCTTTCTTCAACTCTTTGTAAGCTTCTACAATCTGAATACCGCTTGAAGTACCGATGCGGGTAGCACCCACCTGAATCAATGCCAGTGCCGTATCGAGGTCGCGAATACCGCCCGCAGCTTTCACACCGATCACCGGACCTACCACACGACGCATCAATGCAACATCATGCACGTTGGCGCCTGCCGTACCGAATCCGGTAGACGTTTTTACGAAGTCCACACCTGCTTCCTTTGCAATGCGGCATACGGTTTCTTTCTCTTCGTCAGTCAGGTAGCAAGTTTCAAGAATCACTTTACAGATCACACCGGCAGGTTTGCAGATAGAAACCATATCTTCGATTTCTTTCTTTACAATGTCTGTCTGTCCCTTCTGCAAAGCACGGACATTGATGACCGTATCAATTTCGGTAGCTCCCTTGGCAATGGCATCACGGGTTTCGAATGCCTTGCACTCTACGGTATTCTGCCCCAGAGGGAAACCGATGGCCGCTCCTACACGTACACCCGAACCTTCCAGCAGTTTGACACAGGTTTCCACTTCCGCAGGGTTGATGGCTACCATCGCAAACTGATACTGACGGGCTTCTGCACAGAGTTTTTCGATGTTCTCCGCCGTTCCGAAAGGTTTCAGAAAGGTATGGTCAATCATTCCTGCCAGTTGTTCTACTGATAAATTTGCAATCACTTCGTTTATATTTTTCTTTTCCATTGTTTTGAGTCGTTTAATATGTTAGTTAATTGTTAGTTCTTAAAAAGTCAATACACATTTCAATACTTCACCCCGCTTCACGGCAGCGAAGGCTTCTTCTATTTCTTCGATTTTGAAACGGTGTGTGATGAAGTCGGAAGCGGAAAGTGTGCCTTCTTCAATCCATTGTGCCAGCGTGGTCATAGCCGCTTTCTCTTCCGAACGGGTAGGCCACTGGTGCATATGCAGGTCGAAGTTGTAAGGCGCTTTCGACAAATCGAATGTCGGATTCTTCGTCATGACACCATATACACAGACATCACCGCCCATTTTTACCAACGGCAATACGGAATTGACTACTACATCGAGCCCTACGGCATCAATCACGGCATCGTATGAACGACCGGCAGCAGCTATAAACTCCGGCGTGCTGATTTCAGCAGGTGTATATCCGTTGTCTGCTCCCATCCGGCGGGCTACTTCCAGTTTGGCAGGAAGCATATCGACGATATCAATCTGACCCAAGCCGAACAGCTTGCCCAACTTGACGAAGCTCAGTCCTACAGGACCGGAGCCTACCACTATCACTTTCTTTCCCGGAGTCAGGTTGAAATCCTTGAAAGCGCCCAGCACTTCACGCCAGGTGCAAGAGATCACCGCTTCTTCCGGCTGCACATGAGCAGGAACCGAGTTCTGAATTTCAAAGCTGTCCCAGCATCCCTGTTCGGGGGTAGCCAGTCCTTCTTCTTTCAGTACCTCGAAATCGTTCACCACTACATATTCGCTGAAACCGCCCCAGCCGCTGTTAATACCCTGCGCGCCAAAGTCGGAGATCAGACCGCCGATAGCACGGTCGCCTACTTTAAAGTTGCGTACCTTCTCGCCTACAGCCACTACAATTCCTGCATTCTCGTGTCCCAAAGCCAGAGGATAAGTATCTACTCCGGGAAAATGTCCCGCAATCAGTTTGCTGTCGGTCGCATTGCACAGTGCCACCATTTCTGTTTTCACCAACGCCTGATAAGCATTGATGACAGGAGTTTCGACCTCTCGTATTTCTATTTTGCCGGGAGCCGGCACAATTACAGATTTCATCGTATTCTTATTCATTTTTATAGGTTATAGTTCAGTTTTTGCTATCTCTGTGTACATCTCACACAAGGCGTGATAAGCCTGATCGAAAACAGGCATCCACGCTTCGTACTTCTTCACGTTTTCGGGAATAGGCTGCACCGTCTGCTCGATACGGACAAAACGGTCGATTACAGAGAAATCAGGGAAAACACCCGCACCGATACCCGCAAGGATGGCCGCTCCCATCGAAGTTGCCTCTTCGAGATAGTTAGGCACACGGATTTCCGCCTGATAGATGTCCGCCATCATCTGACGCCAGACAGGATTCTGAGCACAGCCGCCGATCACCGTCATGCGGTCGATAGGAACATGCTTGCGGAATATATTGATGATAAATCCGAGATTCAAGGTTACTCCTTCCATTACGGCACGCAACATATCACCATGTTTGTGTCCCAGCGTCAGACCGATGAAAGCCCCTTTGGCATCAACGTTCCAACGGGGAGTACGTTCACCCAGCATATAGGGAAGGAACAGGAGTTTATTCGCACCTATCGGAGAAGCAATGATCTGCTCGTCGATCAGTTCGAACACGCTGCGTCCCGATTGAGCTGCCAGTGCCTGTTCATTCTGGCAAAGCTGGTTGATCATCCAGTTGTAGGATGATCCTGCCGCCTGCATCGTTCCCGACGGATGCAGCATACCGGGCACTACATGCGCCCAGTTCATGGTACGGCGTTGTTCGTCTACAATCGGCTTTTCGACCGTCAGTGCTACCCAGGAAGAAGAGCCCAGATAATTGTACGCAGTGCCCGGAGCCACACAGCCGACACCTACTCCGGCACAGCTACCGTCGCCGCCGCCACAGATGACGGGTGTTCCGGCAAGCAGTCCTGTCTCACGGGCAGCTTCGTTGGTGATTTCTCCGATCACGTCAATCGACGAACGGACTTCGGGGAATAAAGAAAGATCGAGCTCTGCGGCTTCTATGATCTCTTCACTCCATTGCCAACGGTTCAAATCGTAGGCATTGGTTCCCGATGCATCCGAAGGGTCTGTGGCGATAGTACCGCACAAACGGTAGTTGATGTAATCTTTCGCATTCAGCATTTTGGCAGTCTGCGCAAAGATTTCCGGTTCGTGCTTCTTTACCCACATCAGTTTCTCCACAGAGTAAGAGGCGCTGATCCGATGTCCCGTGATTTCGTAGAAATGGAGCGGGTCTATCTTTTCGGTCAACTTTGCTTCTTCTTCCTGCGAACGCTGGTCGCAATAGAGCATGTGCGGACGAAGCGGATTACCGTCTTTATCTATGCAAAGACATCCCATCATTTGTCCGCTAAGAGCTACTCCGGCAATATCATTGGGTGATACCAGTTCGAGAAGTGCCTGTGTTGTGTCAACGATGGCTTTCCACCAATGGTGCGGATTCTGTTCCGCCCGGTTGCCGGAAGCATAGTCGGTAGGATAAGCAGCGGTACGCGAAGCTATCAACAGCCCCGATTCATCGAACAAAGTGGCTTTGTTCCCGCTGGTACCCAAGTCATGTGCTAATATATACATTTTATATTTTCCTTTTCAGTTAATTGAATTAGAGTGCCGCATTCGTGTATCCGGTAAGGCCGACGAAGATTCCTCCGACGATGCCGCCCAGTATAATAACTACCCAACGGGGAAACGCTTCTTTCAGCAATCCGCCGCGTGTGCCTTTCGGTGCGCAGAGCACGTCTGCAAAGATGAATCCCATCGCAATCGCCCATCCCATGTCTACCCAGGGGGCACTGCCGCGATTCCCCTGATGGATCAGGCTGAATTGCATCGGCAAGCCGTCGGCATCATTCAGCAATCCGGTAGAGAAGCCGAATCCGGGCAGTTTATGATTGACCAGCCAGAATGTTCCGATGATAAGGGCGGCTGCCATGAATCCGCCTATCGGACCGAAGTCCTTCACCAGCTTGGGCCAGCTCATCAATACGGTAAATGTCACGGCAAAAGCTCCGAAAATAGTGGTAATGATTCCGGCATGATACATACCGAACATCTCATTATAGGTTTGTAACCATTCGCTCATTGTGTTCTCCTCCTTATTTTATCTTTCGGGCACAGTCGCACGAACGGATTTTCCAAACTACAATTCCCGCCAGTGCACCGCCTATCAGACAACAGACCAGTGTAGGCACTGCATAAAAGAAATTGGTAATGTCTCCCTGAAAGCGGACGATTCCCCAGGCTATACCGGCAGAACCGATACACCAGCCCTGATCGAGCCATATTTTTCCCGGAGGATTCAAGATCGCTCCGTTATAATGATTCATATACCACATGATGCCGATAATCAGCGTTGCCGCCAGCCAGCCGCCCATCAGACCGTAAGTCTTCCAGAGTTCCGGCCAGATGCCGAAAGCGAAACCACCACAGATGGCGGAGCCGGCAAAGGTCGATAGATAGTATTTCATATTATAGATAATGTGTTCTTGGGTTGATAATGTGTTTTCAGATTGGTAATCAAGGCTTATTCCAGTGACAGTTTAGCTAGTGTGAAAGGCTTGTCGTGCTTGGTATTTACCTTGTCCGGTCCGGTCACCAGGTCGAAACAGGATACGATCACCTGACCGTTCCATACGATGGGTTCGCCCGGTTGGTCCAGTCCGCCATCGCTTCCATCACAATCGGGGCTTTGGGCGATACGCTGAATCTTTCCGTCCTTATCTACACGGGCAACGGCATTTGCAGAGAAATCTGCTACCCAAATATTTCCTTTATCATCGATGCACATACCGTCTGTGGTACGAAGCTGAGTCGTATCCTGTGCCCAGACATCGTTGCTGACAACTTTTCCTTCCGCGTCCATCTTGATACGATGGATTGCGCCATCACCGAAGTTACCTACAAAAAGGTCGCCCGCTTCGTTAAACACGATTCCATCCAGTCCGTATTGTACTTCCGGGTTCTTGGTGATTACCGTAGTCAACAGATTCTGATCTGCCGAAGTATTGGTTACTGCAATGTCACGGTCGTTCATATCAAAGCAATATACACCGCTGACAAGCAGACCGGAAGGGTCTTTGATCTGTGACAAAGAGCTTTGAGTCACATATAATTTTCCGTTACGGATACGGATACCATTGGGATGCTCCATGCCGGATGCTACTGTAATAGTTTCCTTCAACTGGTCATTTTCAAACTTCAGACGAAGTACACGTCCTTTGTTCTTTGCTTTCTCTGCACCGCTCCAGCCCTGATTGTCACTGATAAACAGGTCGCCCTCTTCATTGAAGGCAAGTCCCATCGGAGAAGCCCATCCGGTTTCTTCCAATACAGGCACATCCAGCCATTTTGAAACGGCTCCATCCTTAGTAATACGCATCAGGCAAGCAGGCTGTGTGATATCTGCAAAATTGGGACATGCCAGAATCAAATCTCCATTGGGAGCAATGGCCATGCCATCCGGTGTCGGACAATAGTCCGGCAATGATACAAACAGTTCACTCTTTTGCGGAAGAGTATTCTCTCCACTCTTTTGTTTGGGAGAAGTACATTGAATACAAGTTGCTCCAATCAAAGAAGCAGAAATCAGAGATAGTAAATAATACTTTTTCATGGTTAGCTGATACAAATGTTTATGTTTATAATTTGAGTCCGTTAGTTCGGTACGCAAACTTACTGGAAAATCTCAGCAAAGAAGGAAAACGACAAATCAATAAAGGACAAAATTTGTTCATTATGACGCAAAAACGCCCCTTTTTTCATTAAAAAAGGATATAATCCTTCAACAGAATGATTCATTTCATCTCTTGATTATCCACCGACAGAGAACTCAATAATAATAGAAATCACATTATTTTATGAACGAATCAGATGAACGGAACCACTAAAAAGAAGAGTTTATTTAGAAGGTGCCTCCGGTGTGGATGGAAAGATTTACCGGCTAGAATCTGCCGAAAAAAGAGAATATGAAGTCATGCGATTAATGAAACAATCCGGCTGAAAATACAAAGCGGCGCTTTGTGTGAGCTAAAGCTTAGCTTTAGGAGTCGTAAAGCTAAGCTTTAGCCTCCCCAAAGCGCTATGTTATTAACCGATGCAAAAATGCACTTTTTCGGGGGCCTCCCTAACACACGCACACACGTAAGCGCACGCGCATACACATACACACACGAACATAACTAAATACGCGTAAACTATATTATATACGCGCGCCTGTGTGTGGAAAAATTGTGGAGTGCATTTTCTGCATTTTTGCATTTTTCACCTCCGACAAGCTGTTCATAAAGAAAAGATTTATACGCATACTCTTCCATAATTCATCCCCTTTGCCCACGTATTCCGCTATTTTAAGGCTAAAAAGCACATTTTCTCCCGAAAAGTTTTTGTAATATCAGAGTTAATCGTATTTTTGTGTACAATTTTGGTGTAGTGATGACAGAAGAAGAAAAAAAGTTATTGAATTCCTTTGAAACGCAACTCCGGCATTTGATTTATTTGCACGATGAACTAAAGCGTGAAAATGCCGAATTGAAGAAGCTTCTCGATAATGAAAAGCTGAAAAACGAGAAGGTACAAGCTCAATACGATGAATTGGAAGTCAGCTATACAAACCTAAAAACAGCTACGGCAATCAGCCTTAACGGCAGCGACGTAAAAGAGACGAAGCTGCGATTGTCAAAATTAGTGCGTGAAGTCGATAAATGCATCGCTTTGTTGAATGAATAAGAAGAAGATGTATGAACGATAAAATAAAGATAAACCTGCAGATAGCAGATTCAAACTATCCGTTAACCATCAACCGTGAGGAAGAACAAATGGTACGGGAAGCCGCCAAGCAGGTAAATGTCAGGCTTAATAAGTACCGGGAGGTTTATAAGAACTTGGAACCGGAGAAAATTATTGCCATGGTAGCCTATCAGTTCTCGTTAGAGAGACTGCAATTGATGCAACGTAATGATACCAGCCCCTATGTGGAGAAGGTAAAAGAACTGACAGAATTGCTGGAGGATTATTTTAAGGAGGAATAAATCCCGACCGGCTATTCACTGATAAGAGATAAAACAACCACGCACTGCACAATATCCAAGCAAAGATACATGCTTTGATATTTGGCGGTGCGTTTTTATTTATATACTTAAATTAAATGTAGAATGATAGCAATAATAGCAACAGCAATTGCTTGCTTCATCGTAGGAGGAATCCTTTCATATATACTATTCCGGTATGTACTGAAATCCAAATACGATAATGTCCTGAAAGAAGCAGAGACAGAAGCGGAAGTAATTAAGAAAAACAAGCTGCTGGAAGTGAAGGAGAAATTCCTGAATAAAAAAGCAGATCTTGAAAAAGAGGTAGCATTGCGGAATCAGAAGATTCAGCAGGCGGAAAACAAACTGAAACAACGCGAAATGGTTCTTAGCCAGCGTCAGGAAGAAATCCAACGCAAAAAGATGGAAGCCGAAGCGGTAAAAGAGAACCTGGAAGCGCAACTTGTCATTGTTGATAAGAAAAAAGATGAACTCGATAAACTGCAACAGCAGGAAATCGATAAACTGGAAGCAATCTCCGGATTGTCTGCCGAAGAGGCCAAAGAACGCCTGGTAGAATCACTGAAAGAAGAAGCTAAAACGCAGGCACAGTCATTCATTAATGACATTATGGATGATGCTAAGTTAACTGCCAGCAAAGAAGCGAAACGTATCGTTATCCAGTCTATCCAACGGGTAGCTACGGAAACTGCCATCGAAAACTCTGTTACGGTATTCCATATTGAATCAGATGAAATCAAAGGACGTATTATCGGACGTGAAGGACGTAACATCCGTGCTTTGGAAGCCGCTACCGGCGTTGAAATCGTTGTTGACGACACTCCGGAAGCTATCGTTCTTTCTGCCTTCGACCCGGTTCGCCGTGAAATTGCCCGTTTGGCACTGCATCAGCTTGTGACCGACGGACGTATCCATCCGGCTCGTATCGAGGAAGTGGTGGCTAAAGTTCGCAAACAGGTGGAAGAAGAAATTATCGAAACCGGTAAACGTACAACCATCGACCTGGGTATCCACGGTCTGCATCCTGAATTGATCCGTATCATCGGTAAGATGAAATATCGTTCTTCATACGGTCAGAACTTGTTGCAGCATGCACGCGAAACAGCCAATCTTTGTGCTGTGATGGCATCAGAACTGGGACTGAACCCGAAGAAAGCAAAACGTGCAGGTTTGCTGCATGATATTGGTAAAGTGCCTGATGAAGAACCGGAATTGCCACACGCATTGCTGGGTATGAAACTTGCCGAGAAATACAAAGAAAAACCGGATATCTGCAATGCTATCGGTGCTCACCACGACGAAACGGAAATGACCAGTCTGCTGGCTCCTATCGTACAGGTTTGTGATGCTATCTCCGGTGCACGTCCGGGCGCACGCCGCGAAATCGTAGAGGCTTACATCAAACGTCTGAACGATCTTGAACAATTGGCTATGGCTTATCCGGGTGTGACCAAGACATACGCTATTCAGGCAGGACGCGAACTCCGCGTGATCGTAGGTGCGGATAAGATCGATGACAAGCAGACAGAAAGCTTGTCCGGTGAAATCGCCAAGAAGATTCAGGACGAGATGACTTATCCGGGACAGGTGAAGATTACCGTTATCCGTGAAACACGTGCGGTTAGCTTCGCTAAATAAGTAAATATTCAAAAGAAGATTCAATACAAGGGCGAAGCAATTCGCCCTTTTTCAATTTATCATCATTCACTTCTCATGTTTGCAGCATCACGTAGCAGCATGCAGTCTAAAAGCATCAGCTTATGAAAAAGTACCAGTTTGAAGTCTGTGCCAATTCCGTAGAAAGCTGTCTGGCAGCACAGGCAGGCGGAGCCGACCGGGTAGAGTTATGTGCAGGTATTCCGGAAGGCGGGACAACTCCTTCTTACGGAGAGATATCGACAGCACGCGACATGCTGACAACGACTCGTCTGCATGTCATTATCCGCCCGCGGGGTGGGGATTTTCTTTATTCTCCCATCGAAGTGAGAACGATGCTGAAAGATATAGAAATGGCACGGCAGTTGGGAGCTGACGGAGTGGTATTCGGTTGTCTGACGGCAAATGGGGAAATCGACCTTCCTGTAATGCAAGAGTTAATGAAAGCCTCACAAGGGTTATCAGTGACTTTTCACCGTGCCTTTGATGTATGTCGTGATCCTGAAAAGGCTTTGGAGCAGATTATCGAACTGGGGTGTAACCGTATCCTCACTTCCGGTCAGCAAGCTACCGCCGAACTAGGAATCCCCCTGCTAAAAACATTGCAGACACAGGCTTCCGGAAGAATTATCCTGCTTGCCGGATGTGGCGTGAACGAAAAGAATATCGTCCGTATTGCTTCGGAAACCGGAATACAGGAGTTTCATTTCTCCGCACGGGAAAGCATCAAGAGCGATATGAAGTATAAAAACGAATCAGTATCGATGGGCGGCACTGTACATATCGACGAATACGAACGAAATGTAACCACCGCCCAAAGAGTGATAAATACTATTCAGGCTATAAAAAGCTGAAAACTGCGATAAACAGCGATTTATAGTCCTGCAATAGCATACCTGTTTATAAATAAGGGATAATCGTAATATAAATACCGGTAATAATAGCCGAGGTGATTACTCCTGAGATATTGGCTCCCAAGGCATCTCCCAATACGAATGAATCGGGATTATCTTTGCTTACTATCTTTTGGGCAACCTTTGCGGTGGTAGGTACGCAACTAACGGCTGCGATACCGATCACCGGATTGTAATTTCCCCGTTTGACAATGTACATGATGTATCCTCCGATAATCCCTCCGATACCGGAAAGTAAAAGTGCAACGATACCTAATACCAGCAATTTCAGAATCTTCGGATCGAGCAACAGATGTGCATCGCAAAGTACGCCCAGCAACACTCCCAACATAAAGGTCGAGCCATAGAGCAACGGACCACTGACAAAGTCATAAATATGCTTCATACCGGATTCACGAACGGCAACGCCCAGGAACAGGGAGAAAAACAATGGAGAGGCAACCGGAAACAAGAAACAAAGTACTGCGCAAAGAACAGCAGAGAAAGCCAGTTTCACTTTGGCATCGTAGTTCTTCGGCGCCTTCTTAGTCACCATCTTAATGGCACGGAAACGTTTGGGCACTAATAGCTTGACCAAATATGGATACCCTCCGTACGTCAGCCCCAAATACAGGTAAGCGACTACTGTAATAGGAACAAACAAATGTTTTGCCAGAGCCAGCGAAGTGAAAAGCACCATCGGACCGTCTGCACCACCTACCATAGCAACAGATGCGCTTTCCTTTAAAGTCAGTCCGAGCGCGGAAGCGATGGGCACGGTAAGGAACGTACCGAGTTCGGCACATAAAGCAAGGAATATACTCGCAAACGGTTTCTGGAGCAGAAAGCCCACATCCAGCAAAGTTCCGATGCCCATAAAGACAAAGCAGGCTATAAGCCCGTTACTGAAAGTCAGCGTGTAGACAGGTTGCAGAAAGTCTATCTGCATCGTATTCATCAGGTCATCCGTATCCGAAAGCATCGGATCGAGGAAGAGGTTACCTAATGTACCGTCCGGCATCATCAATGTTCCGCAGTTGATGGCTACCATGCCCAATCCCATCGGAATCATAACCATAGGTTCGAGCACTCCCTTCCAACCCAAATAGATAAGTAACAAACCGAGAAGTACCAGAAAGACTCTGGCAGAAGCCAGTAACCAGCCGCTTTCCATCATTGTGCCGATACCCTGAAAGAGGGTGGCAAAATCAATATTTTCCATAAATAAACGTCATTTTATTGTTTGTTGGTAGTAGATTTCTTTGTATTTTTCTTGTTGACATGCGCCAGTTCTTCTTCTTTGAGAAAGAACTCACGTGTATCCCGCGGATAATAATAATCCATCAGGTTCTCTTCCGACGCACCCGGACTTACTCCATGATAATAACCGGAATAGCCGGAAACATTCCGGTTGATTCCACGGCTGAAATCTTCGCGATAATCTCCTAAGGTCCCTTCGTCCGGAAGAGGCATCTGTCTGACAAGCCTTTCTACTTTCTGCCGGTGTTGTCGCCAGCGATGTAACCGCAGCAGTTCCAGACGGTGAGAACTATAAAAATCAAAAGAATCTGCCGCATAAGCAATCAGTTTGATGACTGCCGCAACAAAAAAACCGATGAGAAAGGTGAGCCCCATCATAGCGAAAGTAGATAGTAATAAATCAATCATAGCAATAAAAAATATAGGTTTTATAATATAATATTCAAAAAAAAGAAGAGGCGCCCAATGGTAAATCATTATTAAAATTTAGACACACATGAAAGTTAAAATCCCATTGGGCACTCCTCACCACCCATATAGAAACAATCGGCAGATGTTATTTGCCTGAATCACTTCGGTATACATCTTTGCTTCTATACGACGTAACTCCCGTTTCACAACGAAAACACAATATCCTGATCCCGATACTTGATTGGGTATCCGGGAAATATATCACACGTTTATAGGAACAATAAATAAAAGGAGGGGCAGAGAGAAAAGACATACCTCACCCTGCCAATGGAAAATAATGCAGCCTAAATAAGAATATGGGCTAATGTATAGACGTAGTATTTACACGAATATTTAGTGTAATTGACATCAAAGCAGGTATGGCTCAGACGTTCCTCCGGAAGCAACGTATTCAGTGAGCTCAATATCTGTATTATTGCAGTATTTGTATTAAATCTCAGATTTTTGAAAGGAACAATGCTTCTCGGAAAAGAGAGGTTATCAAAAATGCAGTCACTGACCTTACTGCCGTAAGTTCCGTCAGTCAGCAATGAATGAGTATCTTTACATGATTTATCGAAACCGGCAGAAGAGACACTGCAATTTGCTCCCGCATTGTATTGCATATCAATTGCCGGGACCTCAGTTTCTTTCTGAAATCCCTGCAATTCTTTATTGGAAATATGAGTAAATCCCAAAGCCAGAAATGCGAATGCTAATATGCAAAAAATGTACTTTGCCATAATTTGCTGCAAACGTAATCATTCTTTTCCAATAACAATGTATTAATGGTAAGAATTAACGATTATTGCACTCTGGCTCCTCTTTATAATCCATGTACTACTTTCATCAATTGCTCTCCCAGACCGATCGTATATCCTTGAGAAACAAAGACCACACGGTTGAAGGTATCGGCAATGATAAAGACAGGCAGGGTTGATTGATTCAACTTCATCGCATCAACAATCTGTTTTTGAATGCTGTTATCCACATCAATGCCATAAACAATGGTAGAGGGAAGATCTTTAAATTCATGGGTGTTGAACTTTTTATATTGCTCTTCCGAAGGGAAAAGAAAGACCATTTTACGTCCCCACTGTTCAAACTCGCTGCGCAAAGCCGCAATATCTCTTAAAGCATGATTGGTAGGCTCCTGCCCCACTCCGAGAACAGCAACCACAAAATAGCCGCGTCCGCAGGTTTGCAGGATACTTTGCAGGTCAGTACCTCCTACCGGACGATAGGTAGCTTCGGAATTGAAATTACCGATCACTTGCACCTGATCTTTACTTTCACGCATCACAAGGTCAACAGTAGTCGTCTTATCCGGTTCGATAGTAAAGAATGTGGTATTGGAGAGTACCGCACCACTAGCCAGGCGGGTTCCGGTCACCATCATATAATAACCTTCGTCCAGCTTTACTCCGTTTTTCAGGAGATTTGACCACGTAGCACCACCACCCATATCTACATCGCCTTCGTCATAATTGAGCAGTTGGAACGTGCCGTTCTTAAACTTGGAGATAGTGAAATGAGAATAGTATTTAGGATCGGATAAAGAACGTATCGGAGTATAGCTGGCTTTCAACATGCCGGTACGAGATTGTGTGGACCGCGAAGTCTCAAAGTTGACATCCTGCGGAGAAAGCCCATCGCTTAAATATTGAACCTTCCCGGTCACTTCATCAATCCAGGCTGGTATCCCTATGCTCCGGGCAGCTGCTACGAAGAATATATCACGGGACTTCTCATCAGCTACACGCGACTTCCATACTCCCATCGGAGAAATAGGAATCCGCTGAGAATTCAGTTCGTTATCGATCTTAATCTCTTTTCTGCACCATTCTATTAATGCTTTGGCATCATGAGCAGCATCAACAGGTGCCGATTTCAAGACTGCTTCAGAAATTGCATCATAAAGTACCTTTTTATAAGGAGTCAACATCTCATTCGCTATGCGAGGATTGAGCAACGCCCTTTTCACCAGATCAGCGTCCGTTTTTTCTCCATCTGATGTGTTTTTCAGATGATCGTTCAGTACATCGAGTGTCACGTCACGAAGATCTTTTGCCGAGATATTCTCTAATAACCACATACCCCGCATTTCCTCCCATGAAATATGTTTTTTCTCCTTTCTGATAGCTGAAAGAAAATCCTTCAATGTCTGATGGTTTCCACGCGAAGCAACCAGAAAAGCTGCCAACTTATCTTTCATAGTTTCAGGTTGCAATATATTCCCGTATAGTCCGTTCACCCATTCTTTTGCCTGTTCATCTGTCATCATCGTTGCCACATATGCATTGCGGATCGAATCTTCCTGTGCCATCCGGTGGTCATTTTCCGCCCGTTGTTCAGGAGTTACTTCGGGAAGGTTAGCCCCTTCTACCGGAGGAACAATATCCATCGGAAGTGTATAGCTTTCACCTTCTTTCTTATCTAAAGATAACTTCAAAGCATCTTCTTTTCCAAATGACAGTTTAGCATATCCGAATTTTCCATCCCTGGATGCCCATACCAACATATCTCCCTTGCCGGCAGTGAGGAAGGCTTTACCTTCGGCATCGGTATATTTCGTGGCTACCGTATAGAACTCAGCATAATTGTATATCTTAAATTCCACTTTTGCACCTGATACCGGATGTCCTTCCGTATCCGTCACCGTCACTGTAGCTTTGGCAGTAGGCGCATAATTGTCTATCACATTGATCTCCGTGTAATTCGGCGTTTCAAGCATAATCTCTTCCGGACCGGTATAGCGACCGAACACCTTTGTATGCATTAGCATCCCGCGACTGGCAGGAGCATTGAACCATCCGAGATTCAAAACCGGTTCGGGCTCGCAAGCTCCGAAGAAATACCACTGTCCATCCGCCCACGCTTCTACCCAGGCATGATTATCATCCGTATGCGCCCAACGGGGAGTATATACCTGCCGTGCCGGAATCCCCACCGAACGCAACGCAGCCACAGTAAATGTGGATTCTTCTCCGCAACGCCCATACGCTGTCTTCACCGATGCCAACGGCGAACTGGTACGTGCATCACTTGGACGATAGACTACCTTTTCATGGCACCAATGATTTACTTCCAGAATAGCGTCCTTCATGGACAGATGCTTCACCCTATCCTTCAATTCTCCATAAAACACCCGACGTGAGTCATCCAAATTCTCATTATTCACCCGGACAGGCAACACAAAATGCCGGAACAATTCATCCGGAATCTGATCTCCCCAAGGCATCTCAGTACGCGTCTGCCCGGACAAGCGAACATTCTCCAAATAATAATCTCCTGAATAATCCGTCACATCCCCTATCGGCATATAAGCATAGAGAAACATCAGAGCTTCCTGCTCATATACAGACAAGTCAGGATTCGAAAAAACAGTAAACAGGTCTCCATGAGGAAGTGCCTGCTTTTTCTGTTCAAAGTCTTCGGTCACTTGATTCCGATAATTCTCTTCTTTCAGAAAATGAGCGTTGTTGCAGGCATACAGCACAACAGACAGGATAAGAACGGATAAAAGATGAATGAATGTCTTCATAAGAGTGTTTGGTTTATTTTTAGATAATAAGATTGCTGATTCACAAAAATACAAGAATATTTTCTGAATGCCTAGATAAGTATATAAAAATGTGACAGATAAGAATAATATTGTCATCAAGGAAAGAGAACGGGAAAATTGTAACAGGTTTGTAACATCTCCGTGTCCGAACCTCTTATAAAAAGAAAATTCATAAGAAAAAGAAGATTTTTATGTTTTACAGCATATAATTCAAAAACATTTTGTATCTTTGCAGTGTTAATAAAGAAAACAAGATGTAAAACCGCTCTTCAAAACGTGGAGGGCAAAAAAAGAGGAAACAAATTATGAAAAAGAATGCAAATGAAAAAATCATGATGTTACAGTACCGTATTAAACGTTATCAAGCAATGGGAAACGGTGCAATGTGCCAAACCTTGAATGGTAAACTTCAAAAACTGCTGACGAAGCAGCCTGCCATGTAATTAAACACACTAATATATATCATGAAAAGAGCGGAGCAACCACACTGGTTCTCCGCTCTTTCTTTTTTTTCTTTTTATTTCTTCTTCAAAGTCACATCACTGATTTCTACTACACCACCCTTATTCTGTCCAAGGATAGCCACGTAACAGTCTTTCAGGATTGCAGCGTCATCATCCGTATCGGAGACTTCCAGAGCAGGATTTGATTTTTTGCTACTGATTGCATTTACGACCTGTCCCATATCATAGTAAACAACTACCTTCGTCCATTTGCCGGCATCCTTAATTTTGAAGTTGTATTGCGCACCGGAAGCATTAGGCTGGGCATCAGCATCGTAATCCCTGCGCATAAAGAAAGTAGTGTTAAGCTTGCCGTTATCATTTTTTTCCTCATTCGTCTGCTTGATATATACGCTGACCGGAGTTCCTGCCTCCTTTGCTTTTGCATAGAAAGTCAGCACATAGATACCTTTCTCCAAGCCGTCTGTAATACGTTGACCAAGAAACGCTTTATACCAGGATGTATTCTTCTCAGCACCCGAATTATCTATTTTCATCGCGTTCGGATACTTGGCATCTCCGGTCTGCTCCCAAGCAATTGTTGTCACTCCGTCCGCCTCATTATTCATAATGAACCACTCACCTGCCGTAGCCTTGTTAGGGTTGGTTACCTTGTTCGTTACTTCCGTAGCAAACTTTTCATTTTTGATCAGATTCTGCGCACTGACGCTTACTCCTGCGATAGCCAAAAGACTAACTAATAATACTTTTTTCATCTTACTGCGATTTTATTGTTTATACGTTATTTCTTATTTTCACTCTGCTTACTGAATCCTATTTAATTTGTTGAATAACAAACTTATAATTTCCAGTTTCTTTCTTTTCGTTTGTTTTTAGTGTGATGCGATAAATCTCCTTACCCCATACATTAGAGAGGCGCGGATCGTCCAATTGGATTGTTTCCAGTTCGGCTTTGAACTGAATCGGATAGTCCAGTTCCACTTTCTGCCCCTTTACTTCAATCTGAATTTTGCCCAAGGACGGGAAAGTGACATTGCCCCAAGTCATGAAATTCACCTGATTGGGAGCTACGGCCTCATCCAGCGTGTAGCTGTCGGTAATCGTCAGTTTCCGGTCATCCAGTGTATACGACCGGATCCAGCTTTTCACTTTTGCTTCCGACGGATAGGCGGCAGCAATATCAGTAGAGAATATGCGTTTCTTTTCATTGCAAATGGTATTTGTCGCTTTGTATTCCTGTCCGTATTTCTGCGGTATACCATTAATCATCGGCAGATTATGATAATTACTCTGCATTGTCCAGATGGTGTAACGGTCTTTACCGAATGTCTGCTTGGTATATGTACCTACTCCTGCATCAAGGATTACGGGAATTGTATTCACATATAAGGAAAACGTTCCCACATCATTATGATTATGACTTTCGTTGTTGAATCCGCCTTTGGCAGCCACGAACATTCCATTCTTATTCTTCATGTAACAGAACTCCGTCTCGGGATACCAAGTCACGTCCGGCATATCATGCTTTGGAGTCTCTTTGGCAAGATCATTGCAGCAAAGCAGAGACTGGAGCGAGCGGAATGCATCGTTTCCCATGGTCGCATACGGTTTTCTACCATTCAGCAGATAAGCGGCAAAATGCATCATTTCATTGCTGTTTACCGCTTTACCAAAACGATAGATCAGTAGAGGATCGCCACCACCTTGCGCGGAAGCATCGGCAAAGTTCACCACCCAACCATTACCGACATAAGAACGGGACATATACTCTCCCATACGCCGGATCATCGGTTCATTCAACAGGGATATTTTACCACCTGTACCATCAGAAAGTATTTGCAAATAATCATAAAGTTTACCTGCCGCGTGTCCCCAATAAGAAGTCCCTTCTTCGCAAGCGCCGTCAGACTTCACAAAGTTGATAAACTTATCTACCGATTTCATCGAACGGTATACAGCTTTTGCCAAACGGTCTTTATTGTTCTCCATCAAAAGGAAACACTGCAAAGCATTGGAGTTGCACCAAGGATTCCAGTTATTGATAATCTCACCCGGTTGCCAGTTGAACGCCATCCACCACATATCGTCATCGTTCATATAAGGGTCGAGGATACGTTCCTTAATAGCTTTGCGCATTTGCAGAGAAACCACCGGATTGATTTTGTCGAAAGGCTTACGGAAGAAATAGTGCACCCAAGCCATCAATGCACCATATCCGCCGGAACCAAGATCAATGATCTGTTCGCGGAAATCAGGAAGAGAACGTTTGCTGCTTTGCCGGGGCAGGTGAGCAGACAGTACCCATGAATTCATTTCGCAACTCATGTAAGCCCCGTTGAGCAGCTGATCGATGAAGCGTCCTTTGCCTTCCGCCAGTTCTGCCAGCATCAGTGTATTCAATGCCTGACGATTGGCGTCATAGGGAACTTCCATGATTTTACGATTACCGGTCCGCTCATATTCAAGATAGGCGGTAGCAGGGATCAGTTGCCATTTGTAATCGAGGAGCTTCTCGCCTGCCGCGATAAGACGCTGCTTGTTGGGTCCCATCAATGAGTCCCAAGCGGCACGGTCAGTATAGGCTGGATAAGGTACCCATGCCTGTTTCATTACCAGCACATTCTTCAACGTAGTTTCATCTGCCGCTTTTTGCAGCATATCGCGTTCTGTATAGGCATTGGCTTTGAAGGAGCAACTTCCAAAGGCAGCTAACAGAAAAACACAAATTAAATGCTTCATTCGATTCATGGTATTTTGTTCGTTTAAGTATGGCAAAGATAACGCATCTCTCAAAAAGTAAGGTGAGCAAATCATACGAACCTCATGACAAAAAAGTACAGACTTCAAAAAAAGTACATCCAGAAGCTCTCAGCCCTCTCGTGAAACAGACGCTCTGTTCAAAGCAAACAAACCTTCTATTTAGGGCAAACAGAGCCTTCATTCAGAGTAAACAGAGGTTCCGTTTTAAAACATCCTGTTGATTATAAATAGAAACTTCATTTAAACTTCTACAAATTTCCACTGATGGTAAAACCTAACTTTATTCCCAATCGCTAAACTCAAAACTGAGCTGCTCCCAAACTCCATGTTGTTCATCTGCCTCCTCTTTCGGATTGGAAACAGAAAGCCCGATCAAGCGGATAGGATGCTGTTCGTACTCCACACTTTTCAGTAACTCTTTAGCGAGTGGAAGGATGCGGTCTAATGTATACAGCTCCTGCGTCTGCGTAATACTTCGGGTTATCTGACTAAAATCATGAAACTTGATCTTCAGAGTCAATGTATTTCCTTTAAACTCTTTACGTTGAAGACGTTCTATTAATTCTACCGCTACATGATACAATTCGATGATAACGGAAGAGTGGACCGATATATCTCTTTCCAGCGTTCGTTCACAACCGATAGACTTCCGAATACGAACTGCCTCAACCGGACGCTCGTCAATCCCCCGCGAACATTCATAATAGAGTGCCCCCACCTTTCCAAAGTAGGCCGTCAGCATTTCGAGCGAGCATTTACGTAATTGAAGACCATTGTGAATACCAAGCAAATGCATCTTCTTTGCTGTCACAGGTCCTACTCCCCAAAAAGATTCGATCGGAAGTCCTGCTATGAAGTCCAGCGCCTGATCAGGATGTATGGTACACAGTCCGTCCGGCTTCCGATAGTCCGATGCAATCTTTGCAAGAAATTTATTATAGGAGACTCCGGCAGATGCGACCAGGTTCAACTGTTCCCGGATACGAAGTTTTATCTCCTTTGCAATATCAACTGCCAGAGAGATTCCTTTCTTATTCTCCGTAACATCCAAAAAGGCCTCATCCAAAGACAGAGGCTCAATTATATCGGTATACTCATGAAAGATTTCGTGTATCTGACGGGAGACGGACTTATAAACGTCCATTCTTCCGGATACAAAGATAAGCTGGGGACATAAACGTTTCGCCTTCTGAGAAGACATGGCGGAACGGACCCCGTAACGACGGGCTTCATAACTGGCTGCTGCCACAACTCCCCGCTCCTCGGCATGCCCCACCGCCAAGGGTTTGCCACGAAGTTCCGGATGATCACGCTGTTCTACAGAGGCGTAGAAAGCGTCCATATCGATATGTATTATCTTACGCTGAAACACTTGTATTCAAATTCCATAGCAAACTTACTATAATTTTCCGAATAAACAGCCTCTAAAATAATATGCACCTATTTTTTTAGAGGCACAGGACATAAAAAAGATTCAATATCATAGCGATTCCATTTCTAATAATACTATATTTGTATATTGTTATCTATAATCTATCAACAGGAAAATATTTGAAATACAAACCATAAAGTAAATTTAGTATTATGAAAAAACTACTATTCTATTTATTCATTCTATGCAGCACTTCCATAGTTGCTCAAAATGGAATTACTTTTGAAGTTGAACAACTCTCCAAGCCCGAAAAATTATATCCCGTGGCTTCCCCTGATGAAATCTACAGATATCTGATGCTATTTGACAATGAATCAACCATTCGAATTACAGAAAAAGACATCTGGAAACCTCCATTTAATGTAATAGCCAAGAGTGAATCTCCTGACAGTTTATTATACTTCGGGTATAATTCTTTTTTCTGCGGTATGTATCAGGCTTATGCAGATCATAGGCCGTTCGTTTTATCTCCGGATATGATTTGGCTACTGATTAATCAAGGTTTTGCCCAACATGTGAATGCCAACCATGAGTCTTTGAGAAAATATTTTGTAAATTTCTCCGGAAAGGAATCTTTAATTGTACAATCCAATAAGAAACTGAAAGACCCGAGTCTTTTATGGGAAGAAATTTTCCCGCAGTTTACGGAACAGATAAGAAAAGAGGTAGGAGGCAATTTGGTTGAAACACTCACTTGTAATTTCTCTACAACGACTTCTTTGGAAAAGACTGTTTCTGAAATAACAATAATGGAAACGGTGAAATCATACTTCGAGTTTATCACCATAATGATTGTTTGCGGTATTCCGGAAATCACGCTTGAAGGGACACCACAAGACTGGGAAAAAGTTTTAAATAAAGCCAGAGGACTAAAAGAATATAAACTCGAATGGTGGATTTCACAACTTGAACCTCTTTTGGAGGAGTTTGTGAAGGCATCAAAGGGAACAATAAACCAAGAGTTTTGGCGCAATATGTTTAAATGTCATTCGCCAAAGTCATGCGGAGCTCCCGAGACTTTTGATGGATGGATCATTAAATTCTTTCCTTACGACAATGAGGGGAAAAGAAATAATCTAAAACAGATTGTGGGTCGTAAAAAGCTTCCGAGCGAGATAGTAAAAGTTGATTTAAAGTATATTGAAGCATACAATGACACCGTAATTGAAACACCACTGGAGTTGTGGTCCGGTTTCATCGGACTCAAACAAAACAATGAGAATTTTGCACTGAGACCACAAATTGGCTGGATGGTCAAAAAGAAAAACACAGACAACACCGGACTCATAAACAGATTGAAAGCCGATGCCAAAGGCAGGGGTATCAACCTTAGAGTGAAAGAGTTCCCTTCCGTCCTGCTGAAACTTGAAGAAATAAAACAGTTGGAGCTTACCTTTATTAATGAAATTGATATACCGGACGAACTGTCAAAAGTGAAAATCGAAAGGTTGAAGCTATCCGGCAGAATTACTAAAGAAGAGATGCAACGTATCAAAACTTTATTTCCCAATACCGACATTAAGATAAACGGAAGTAGAATATAACAAAAATATTACCGAGTAATTCACAGAAACATAAAAGAAATAATCAGGATTTCATATAAATAAAAAATAGGGGCTGAATTCTGCATTGAGAATTCAGCCCCCGCTATTTAATCTACCTAGAAAACAAACCTATATTTATTCAAGCCGAACCCTCATATCTACTACCGTCGGCTCTACAAAAGACTGACTACCACCGGTTTCACCACGCAAACCATTATTGGAAGTTGCGTCATTATGATTCGGCGACTGGTCGAGCACATACCACACTCCGTCCCGTTGTTCGATGTCTTCTCCATTCAGCTTCCAGTAACCGACCAGACCATCTGAACCAGAATCGACAAACATCATATTTTCACGAATCTGATTCGCAGTACGGGCTACCGACCATAAACGGACTTCACTCATAAATCCGTTCCATTTACGGTATCTGTCATAGTCATAAGCATAACCGATACAGAAACGTTCGTTCAAGTCGAATGTCAGTGAGCCTACCGTCTTTTCTGCTATTTTCTCTCCATTGAGATAGAGAGTAGACATTCCCGCAGAAGCATCGTAAGTGAACGCTACATGATACCACTGATTCAACAGGAATATGGATACATCGGGCATCTGAAGTGCAACACTTCCGGCCATTTGAAGCTCGTTGTCAGGATGATTCAAGTCACCGGTACGCATAATCAAAGTACCTTCATTGCCCATAATGGTGCCCAGATTCTTCCAACGTTCGGCATAAACCAATGCTTCATAGGTGACAGAACCCATTGTTTTATAAGCAGTCGGCAGACGTACATCAAGCCAGCCCGGATTGATACGGTATACTTTATCAATAATAATTGGTTTCCTTACTACAATATAGGTAACGCTCGAACTGCTTATCTTTTCAATGTCCGTACTGTTCACTATTACAGGCAGAATATACGTTACCCCGTCTTCCCCCTTGGTAATGTTCTTTACCGACAATCCGCAGGGATCAGCATACAGTTCGCCTGCTTTAATGGTCGAAGAAGTTCCTGTCATTTCATAGTTATCAGTCGCCAGAAGCTGTCCGGTCGTCCCGTGTTTATGATTGTAGTCATCCACAAGGTCCTGCCCTCCTACCTGATAGTTCACATTTACATTACTCTTTACCATAGTTGACAATCGCGACACCAATTCACACTCGTAGGTATCCGCTTCAACTTCCACTCTTATCACATTACTTTCAAAGTAAAGTTTCGGCTCCAACAGATCGCTTTCGCTGTCGTTGCAACCCACACTAGAGAAAGACAATGCAACTAGTGCACCTGCATATAAGATTTTGATACGTTTCATTGCTGTTCTGTATTTTCATTAGATTGATTGTCCATATATTCCTGATAAGCCTGCAGATTGATCTGTATAGCATGACGCACAAAATTGTAATCACGGGCATTATCATAGTCATTATCAAGTCGGAAAGCACCGACGCCACCTTTCGGACCATTGGCATGGTTATAAGCAGCCTGAGTCAAAAGTACACCACCGGTAGTCCAGGATGACTCAAAGTTCTCGGTAAAGATGTGCTTACGATAGTCGTAATATTCTCCACACCAGCTTTGCAAGGTACTCACTCTTCGGTCGAGATTGGAGTCGCCATACGCCTGAGTGATGAAATAGTCAAAATAAGGAGCAGATTCTTTGTTAGAGTTCCATATTTCACCGTCAATCATAAAATAGTAATACTTACCATTCGGACGCTCGGTTGCCATCGGACCAAAGTATTTTCCTATCTCTTCTACCAGATAATGCAGAAACTCACCACGCGGGCCACCTCTACGGTCTTTCAGACTGCCTACATATCTTCCGCCGTCACCACCGTTATCGGGTTCCCAGTCAATGTCCAGACCATCATAATCAGTCGCAACAATCGTGTCTACCAATGCTTTGGCATAACGTTGAATGGCTGCGATATGGTCTTCAGCACCTTTCTCTCCACTGGTAAATCCCCAATAAGCTTCTGTTGCCTTATTGACCAGTTCCGTGATTTCCTCACTGGAAGCATTCGGGTTTTCCGCCTGTACTTTTTCTGAAACGGAAGCAGGCGTAATACCAGTTCCAATATTATGCAGAATGTAACAAACCGTGATCTTACCGCCTTTCTTCTTTTGGAAAATCTCCTTATCAGCCAGTTTCGCTTCATTCAAGCCGAATGGACCACTCCACATCGATACCATGTCGATGCTGTCCGGCAAAGAAGCCAAATATCCTTTACGAATAGGTCCCTCGGGAGACCAGTTGCTGAACCATCCGAAGAAAATAGGACGTCCGTAACCCTGACTGGTTGCCTTCCATGCACGAAGATCGGCATAATACTGTGCACTTTCTTCATTGTCCATCGTGTTGTAACCGCCGATATGTTCAAAGTCCTTGCTCTCTATATCGACACACGACGCAATCATTATCCCTATAACAGGAAGTATATATAATAATCGTCTTAACATTTTCATATGAATCATAGTTTAATAGATTTTATTTTTACAATCCCACCACAACTGAGTAGTTGCTTTGTCTTTATCAAGACCGCCCAAGAGCTTCAATGCTTCTTCATAATTGGCTCTATCCTCTGCCGACTGATAGAAACTTACAGGATACACCATACGACGAATACCACCTTCACGAGTAACGCCCTGTCCGCGGTTGGTCTGCACCTGATTCAGTTTCGGATAACCGGTTCTTCTCCACTCAGTCCATGCTTCGTGACCGTTCGGATACAATGCAATCCACTTTTGGATCATGATCTTCTCCAGTTTTTGTTCCGTTCCACCGCTGAATGCGGGTGTTGCAGTAGTAGGAGCCGCAGCATTGTAACTGTAATAGGAGGCTCTCATATTATGGGCAATCGGAGTCAATCCGGAAGCCAGATAGTCGTCTACAGACGAACTGATACCATTTTCATCAAATGACGTGGCAACTCCTTGTTCGTACAGTGCTTCCGCATCACCAAATTCGCTTCCCCATCTCAACGCAGCCTCAGCTCTCAGGAAATAAACTTCGGAAGCACGCATCCAGTAAGTCGGAGTATTCGAGGTAATATTGGGCTTGGAGAAATCGGTATAAATCGTATTCTGCTGATTGGCATTGCCGGGAGGCACCGCCTGATAGTTTTTTCCATCAAAAGCCGCTACCGCATACGCACTGGGAGAAGCTTCAAAATAAGCACTCAAACGCGGGTCCTGATAGCCCAACAAATAAGAAAACATGGAAGAGCCCATGCGGCACTCATTGTATTGATTGGCCAGCCAATCGATGTTGTTACGAAATACCATTCCGGCTCCGGTGCTCATCTGTGCCTCGTCCGATTTGGAAGTCATCACTCCAAACGGATGATTCAAAGCCTGACGGGCATATTTCTGTGCAGTCGTTTCGTCCGCATAACTGATACGCATTGCCAGACGCAACATCAGCGAATTGGCGTATTTCACCCATTTTCTCGTATCACCGGCATATACGGCATCATAATCGGCAACAATAGTTGCCCCTTGTTCCGCTCTCACTGTCAAGGCTTCGATAGCGGCCGTCAGATCGGCAAACATGGCATTGAATGCAACTTGCTCGCTGTCGAAAGGTATCACCAGTGCAGGTTCTCCTGCATGGGTGTAAGGAATGGGACCGAAAGACTCAAGCGTTTTGTGCCAAGCAGATATTTTCAGAATCTGAGCCAAAGCAAAGATTTCCGGTGTTTCGTTCTTTTCGGATTCTTGTTTTATCTTTTTCCAGGAAGACAGCAGTGTCGTATATGAGTTGGTATAGGTAGCCGCCACCCAATTGTCCTGTAAGTAATAGGTAGTATTGTTGCTACCACTATACCAGTTATTATTCTGTCCGAAAAATCCGCTCCACGAATCGGCTGACAGATTGTATGCAACCTGATACTGGTTGATGGCCTCCGTATCGTCAGCCTGAGTTCCTACGGTGATTACAGCTCTTTGCATCGCCATAACAGCACCTCCGACAGCAACACCATCTCTTATACCCATTTCGTCGGTCATCTCGAACGGATTGGTGTTTAACTCTTCGAAGTCACAAGCAGTAAAGAGCGACAAAGCGCAAATTCCTGCTAATAGTTTATATTGATTTATCTTTTTCATGGGTCAGTTATAATTTAAATTTAATACCGAAACCGAAACTTCTCACACTCGGCTGCATAAAATAGTCATTACCTTGACCGTAAGTTCCTACGGACGGAGTCAGTTCCGGATCGTGCGGAGCTTTGCTATAGAGCATCCAGGGGTTATTGGCAATGAATGACAAAGTAACATCTTTCAGCACATTCTTAAACCAAAGGTCGGGGAACCTGTAACTCAAAGTCAGCTCTTGCAGACGGATATTGGTTGCACTATACACATAATATCCGGAAGTGGTATAGTCACCCGTACCTATCAGCTGATAATACGATTGCGCATCCACTCTCCCTTGTCCGGGCAGTAAGACACCGCCTGCATCGCGTGCTTCGGCAGATGCTTTGGATACTCCGAAGCGATCGAGAATAGCTTGGGTAGAGGAAGTTACCACACCACCAAAACGTCCGTTAATCAGGAAGCTGAGTCCGAATCCTTTGTATGACAGCGAGTTGCTCCATCCTAGATTAAAGTCCGGTGACGTCTTGCCCAAGAAAACGGGTTCACCTTGTTCGAGTCCGTACGAACCGTCTTGCTTGATTTCAACATACCCCTGACTGTCTTTCTTCAGGAAAGTATTGGCATATATATCGTTGATGCTGCCGCCTACTTTTAATATAACGCGTCCGTTGTCTTTCCTTACTTCGGGTACGTTGATGGGCTCGGGGCTCATGTCAGTACGATAGTTTTCCACCATTTCTTTGATTTCATTGACATTGCGCGAGAAGGTCAGATTGGAGGAGAAGCTAAAGTCTCCGAAACTGTCTCTGTATCCCAACGATGCTTCCCAACCGTGATTTTGCACATTACCAGCCTGCAAATAGATTTGTTTGTAACCCGAAAATTCCGGTAAATCGCCAATAAAGGTCTGATTGTATGTATTCGATTTATAGTAAGTAACTTCGGCACTCAGTTTATTCCATAAACGTACACTCAATCCCAATTCATAAGAACGGGTACGTTCTGCCTTGAAATCAGTAAAAGGATAGATGCCTGTGGGAGCCAGTGCACCACCGATAATCGGAGTGGTCACAGTTCCCGGAGTAAGTCCCGACTGTGATACCGGAGAACCGACTTCCGTATAAGACCCGCGTACCTTTAAATAGGAAATGAACTCGGGCAGTTTCACCATTTCAGAGATAATACCGGACAGACCTACCGAGGGATAGAAAAAGGATTCTTCGCTGGTGTTTACCAACCGGGAGTTCCAGTCATTACGACCTGTCAATGTAAGATAAAGCATACTTCTCCAGCCCAGTTCGACGTTGGCAAAGATAGCGTGATTACGTACGCGACTGTCACCTCCGTCTTCCGAGATACGACCGTTGGAAGGGTCGATGTTGCTGGCGGCAAACAGGTTTGTTACTCCGAGCAAGGTTCCTTTGTAGCCTCTTGCCAGCGACCAGTAGTTAGAGTAGCTATAACCCAAGTTGGCAGAAATATTAAAATCGTTGAACTGCTTGTTGATATTTAACATAAAGTCGGCATACTCCTGACGGTCTTTGTAATTGCTGTAATCATACAGACCTTTCTTTCCTTCGGCAAATTTCTGATCGGAAGTAGCATAAACCTTACGTTCAAACTGAACATGAGTATCGTCCATACGATAACGTCCGGCAAGATTCATCCAGTCGGTGATCTTATAGCTCAGACCGACATTAAACATATAACGGCTCTTCTCGTTCGTTGCGATGTTGCGATAAGCAGTCCAGTACGGATTCTGCGAACCATAGGTTGCATCGGCAATCGGCCAATACTGTATCGGAATATTGCGGCTCTGGTCATAACGCTCGAAAGTCTTGATATCTTCGAAGTCTTCTCCACGGGGGAAAAGGTAGGCAGAAATCACCGGATTCCAGTATTGTCCCTGCGATACCATGTTTTTATCTTCCTGTTTCACATAGGACGCTCCTAAATCCAACTGCAATTTATCGTCCAGAAAAGTGGCTGTATTGCGAATGGTGAAGTTCAGACGGTCATAAGAATTGTTGGGAACAATACCTTTTGAATTGGTGGATGAAACCGAAGCAAAAGTTTGATTCTGCTTTGTACCGGTAGACAAGGTCAACGAGTTGATAAAGTTGGTTCCGGTGTTGAAGAAATCACTCTTGGGATCATACGAATTCGGACGGGCCAGTTTGTCACCCCAGCTTTCGAACATACCTTCTTTATTTCCATACGTGTTCTGGAATTCGGGCACCATGTACGCTTTGCTGAATTCGGATGAAGAAGAAAATGATATCTGTAATTTGCCTTCCTGTCCTTTCTTAGTAGTAATCAGAACGACACCATTTGCCGCACTACTACCATACAAAGCAGCAGCCGAAGGTCCGCTCAGAATAGAGATACTCTCGATATCTTCCGGATTGAAATCAGCAATACCTTCCGTTCCGGCTTTGCCTTCACCCATGATACCACTATCTGTGTTTCCCATATTAGTATTAAACAAAGGGATACCGTCTACTACATACAGTGCATTGTTGTCGCCTTCGATAGATTTAGCGCCACGCATAACGACACGCGTCGCACCACCGACACCACTACCACTCTTGTTGATACTTACACCGGCTATCTTACCATTCAGTGAATTGATGAAGTTGGCATCTTTAATGCCGGTTATATCCTCGCTTTTTATCTGCTGCACATTGTAAGACAGTGCCTTTTCTGCCCGCTTGATACCCAATGCCGTCACGACTACTTCGTCCAGCACTTCCGTATCTTGTTTCATTGTAATCGGGTAAAAGTCCTTATTGGAAACAGCAATCAGTTGAGTTGCATATCCTATATAAGATATTTTCAAACGGGCATTACCGGGACTTTTAATCGAAAAGTTTCCGTCAAAGTCTGTAATCGTCCCTGTAGAACTGCCGTCCACAGAGATATTTACTCCGATCAGGGGTTCACCATTCTCATCGGTTACTTTCCCTTTGATATCTTTGACAGATTGTGCAGCTGCCGGTTTCTTCTCCGTAACTATAATATAATTACCTTGAATCTGATAAGAGAAACCTGTTCCTTTCAAGATTGCGTCGAGCGCAGTAGTCACCGATACGTCTTCCAAGTTAAGATCGGCAATTTTCTTTCCTTTCAATTCGGAATCACTATAATTTATAGACATCTTCGACTGTCTTTCCACAGTTTTCAATGCATCTACTACAGTGATATCTTTCTGCTGGATAGTAATTTTACTATCACTTTGAGCAAAAGCAAGGGTCTGCATCAATAATAGACCTAAAAAAATGAGAAAGACTCGCTTTTGAACAACATTATCTGCTCTTTTTTCGTAAATTTGTAGCATCTTTTTAGTATTAGTTAATTGGTTATTATTCTATGATCAATTGAAATAGCGTCGAGATACGCTAATATTAGAAGGACAATGATTTCACATCCGGGAGAAACGGCCATTTCTTCCGGATACTTTTTTGCATAGTACATTAAGTTAAAAAAGGTTCAACAATCGTTTTTCTATATTTTATCAGTTATATAGCATTTATTCCCCTTAATTATATATTTCACATCCCCTGCCACCTGTGTTATTATCTTCATCACCTCTTCCAAAGTGGCTTGCTGTTGGAAACGGAAACTATACGATTTATTGTTCAGGCTGTGAAGGCTATAAACAAAGGTATAGGGAAATTTGCGTTCGAGACTCGTAAAAATCTCATCGAGATGCATATCACTGAAAACCAGCTCTCCACGCTGCCAGGCAGTCACATCCTCTATCCGAGGCGATTGGAGGCTACGTTTCCGGGTCTGTTTATTATACGTTATCTGCTCATTGGGTTTAAGTATTACATTAGATATCAGATTATTAAATTCTACCTTCACACTACCTTCCAGCAGAGTTGCAATCAGTTCATTGTTCTCCGGATAGGCATTCACGTTAAACTCTGTACCTAAAGCTGTTATTTGAAAATCATTGGCTTTCACTATAAAAGGATGTTTTTCATCCGGCTTTACCTGGAAATTTGCTTCGCCAATCAAATATACACTTCTGGTCTTACCGGCAAACTGCTCCGGGTACAGTAAGGTGCTTCTCGAATTTAGCATCACCCGGGTACCATCGGGCAATGTAAGTTCACGTATTTCCGCCGTTGGTATGAAACATTCTACCAAGTCTTTTTGCGGTTTGTCTTTCTCCAACATCAGATAGATAGAAACAGACGATACTGCCAACAGGAAAATAGCTGCTGCTCTCCATATAAGTAACTGATACTTTTTACCGGAACCGACAGACTGCATTCCCAGATTTTGTTGCATCCGTAATATGGACTGTTGCATTCCGCGAGGTACTTTCTGTTCTCCCGCTTGTTGCCACAACGTGTGAAGTGCTTCTTTTTTTTCTTCCGCATGATTGTAGTCAGCCAACCATCGCTGCACTTTTCTACGCGTAGCCAATGAATACTCATTATGCCCGAATAACTCTATGATCTGTTGAATATAGTTTTTCATCATTAATTTCTTCCTTTATACACTAAATACAACTAAAAGAAAAACACTACTTAAAGGAAAATAGAAAAAATAAAAATAGAAGCACTTTTTTTAGTTCTATCAGTGCTAAATACACCTGATGCTCTACCGTACGGATGGAAACATTAAGCTTTTCTGCGATTTCTTTATAACTTAATCCCTTAAAACGACTCAGCTCGAATATTAACCTTCGCCGTTCAGGCATTTTTTCCAAAGTCAGGCGAACAACCAGCAACATTTCTTCATAATATATATTATTAAGGGCATCTTCCCCTTCTATCAATTCATGAAGCACTGTTTTCTCAAGGTATCCTTCCTGATATTCCCGTTCGATTTGCTGATGCTTGAAGATATTCAGAATAATGTTTCTGGTCATTATAAAGAGGTAGTTATCTAATTCATTTTCATTGTCAAGCCATATTTCCGGTTGTAACCAAAGCTTACAGAAAATATCTTGAGCAACATCTTCAGCATCAACTTCCGACTTAAGCAACAGCTGGGCATAATTCTTTACTTTCGGAAAATTAGAAATAAAAAAACGCTGAAACTTCAGCTCAATTTGGTTAACATTATTTTCCATATCCGCTAAGATTATTATCGATTACAAGTATAAAAGTAGACATTCTCAAAGATTAGAACATAATAAAGATATATTATTAATACTTGTTTGCATATATTTATAATTATTCCGTATATAAAACAAAAACACATAAATGTTGACAATACCAAATAGCCATATTATCATACCAAAAGAGAATAGAGTGATAGGATGTATAAGAAATTGACTTTGTATCTAAAAAGAGATAAAATAAAGGATCAACAATAAAAAGGGGAGTAAAAGAGAAAAACTGCAAAAAGAAAAAGCTCTGATAATCAGAGCTTTCATTTGTTTTTAAGTGGAGCTGGAGGGAATCGAACCCTCGTCCAAACGAGGAAATCATAAGCTTTCTA
>OAWB01000086.1_pt1 | contig 98106 bp, 89 predicted proteins | sample 1550621 | NCBI WGS metagenome assembly OAWB01 (sample SAMEA2580107, study PRJEB22360) | human gut metagenome | biome: human gut; feature: human-associated habitat; material: faeces | place: Denmark | collected 2008/2010
CTCCGATGCCTCCTGCAGCTGGTACAAATACTGGATACCCTGTTCCGTCGCTCCGGAACGGCCGAGCGGGACATAGATTGCCATTCCACCCGGTCATACTCCGGCTTGACCGGGGCATCCTGAGGATTGGCGACGGCAGAGGGATTACCCGATCAAGTCGGGTAATGACAGAAAGAGAGGAGGAAATCAGGTAATGGCAGGAAGAGAGGAGATGTCAGGAAATGACGATAAGAAAGAGAAAGTTGAATAATTGTCATTCTACCCAGTCATGCTCCGGCTTGACCGGGGCATCCGGAAGATTGGCGGCAGCGGCAGAGGGATTACCCGATCAAGTCGGGTAATGACCAAAAGAGGAAAACGTCAGGGATAACGGCAGGAAGAGGAAAAATCCTCTAAAAGCAGTGAGAGAAACAAGTCGGATAACAGAAATTTAACACTAAGGAGAAAGAAGATGAAACTATCAATTTTACTGGCGGGGAGCATTTTAACCTCGGCGATTGTCGGCAACGTTTATGCCCAGACCTGCGGTGCTCAGCCATCGTGCTCCTCTCTCGGCTATACTTATACCGGCAGCACTTCCAACTGTGTCAACACCCCGATGAAGTGCCCCTTTAACACATCCTATTTTAACTGCACTAAAAAAGCCGACGCTTTGGCCAAACTGCAGGCCAACATCGTCACTGCCGCCATGCCTGATTATTCCAGGGCTCAGTCCAGAAATAAAGGACAGCAATATACGGCATCCACTAACGGATTTATTATTGGCTATGATCGCTATTTAGGTACAGACTCATGGGATTCAAATGTCAAAGTTATCATTAACGGACAAAATGTGAGAATAATTGCAGACCAGACAGAATTCACCATTAATACATGGAGTTATCCGGTAAAAAAAGGATCGACCTACCAAGTAACTTCAGGAAACGGAGAAATCAAATATATGTGGGTACCGACATATTAGAAATTATTAAACCGTACCGAATAGCCTCTGCGCCGGCTGTATTTATACTTCTTTGTTGACAAATTCGTTTTTTAAGCTAAGGTCTGGGCAATAAAAAATTATTGAGAATTATTTACCTAAAAAACTAACTTTATGAATTTTAAAGACGATTTGGGCTTTCAGGCTTTTCAGGAAAAAGTTCTGAAGTGGAAAGAAATTTTTGTGCAGGGCATTAATCATCCGCATGACTTGGGCGAGGCGCGAGCAGAAGCCTTAACCTGGGAAGATATCATCTTCAAGGGAAAACTGGATGCCGTTGATTTTTGTTTTTTATCGGACAAAGCAATGTCTGAAGCAGGGAGTTTTGATGACAGAGCAAAGTATTTTCTGCATAAACTTCCCTATTATGAGGAAGTTACCGGATTAATCCCACAAATGAATTTTATCGGTGATTATGCCGGTGCAGAAATGCCGAACGGAGACAAAATAGGCTTTCTTCCCCAATGGTTTGAAAACGGCGAAATCATTGTCCGGACTTATATCAGACTGGCGGAAGGTTTTGAACTTGACTGCGACAGTCTGATTCTTTTCGAAAACTGTAACTGTATCGGAATTGTTCGATATGTTAAAGATTTTCCGCCGGAATATTATCAAAAAAAAGAAGCCTACGAAACAAGAAAGGCAAACGCTGAACGAGACGATGACGATTTGCCTTTTTGAGTGAAAATTCATAAAAAATCCCCGTTTGAAACGGGGATTTTTTTTACCAACTGTTCATATGGATTTTCTGTTGTTTAAAGCGATCTTCCGGCTGCCGCGGTTCCGCCGCCGGGTAGCCGATAACCACCAAAGACAGCGGCTTAATATGCGGCGGCAGATTAAACAAACGAATAAAGTTTTCCATGCGCTCTTTGTCCGGATAAATTCCGCACCAGCAGCTGCCAAGTTTTTTGGCATGGCAAGCCAGCAGCAGATTTTCGGTTGCCGCGGCACAATCAACCATCCAAGCGCCGGGAGCCATCTCCTCTTCCGTGTTGCCGCAGACAATAACCGCCAGTGACGCTTCTTCCAAAAAACGGCAGTAAGGCTGAGCTTGGGTTATTTCGGGAAACTTGCTCTTGTCATTGACCACTATGAATTCCCACGGCTGTTTATTGCGCCCGGAAGGAGCCAGCATAGCTGTTTCCAATATGTCCCTGATGTCATCGGCGGGAATATCACGATTAGGAATATATTGCCGCACAGACCGGCGGGTACGCAGTCCTTCTCTAAAATCCATTTACCTTCTCCTTTTTACGTTTTGTCTTTTATATGTAAGAGGCAACGGCCCCAAAATCAAGAGATAAAAAGCCCCTCCAAAGAGGGGCTTTTTTTACTTCTTCAAGTTTTTCAGCTGTTCGTCTACCCGAGACATCTTCCGGTTATAGCGCCGGACGACTTCACGCTTGCGTTTGCGGTTTGCCCGCCAGCTGACATAATTGATGATGCCGTATTTGCTGATATCGTCCTCAGAGACAACGCCCTCGGTTGAAATGGCGCAAATATCGTCGGCAATATTGGCAATGCCGCCACGGATGAAATATTTATCCGTTATGCCGTCATGTTCATCCAAAACCCGAACATAGCCGTTTGTCAACACCATTACCGTCGGTGCGCGTTCCGGCAGAACGGTAAGGTCACCGTCCGCTCCCGGAACAACCACCCGGCGGACATCCTGTTCCTTATAAACTTTATCCGGGGTAAATATCTTCAGACGTACATGTTTTTCCATAACTTATATTCCTGTTAAGCGGCAGAACTCATATTCTTAGCGTTTTCGAGCACTTCTTCAATGGTACCGACCATATAGAAAGCCTGTTCCGGAATATCGTCGTATTTGCCTTCGATAATTCCCTTAAAGCCTTTAATGGTGTCTTCCAGTTTTACAAATTTACCGGGACGGCCGGTGAAAACTTCGGCAACATGGAACGGCTGCGACAGAAAACGCTGAACCTTACGGGCACGGGCAACCGTCAGTTTGTCTTCTTCCGAAAGCTCGTCCATACCCAGAATGGCAATAATATCCTGCAGAGATTTATATTTCTGCAAAATTTCCTGAACCTTACGGGCGACCGTATAGTGTTCTTCACCGACAACCGTCGGATCCAGAATACGGCTGGTCGAATCAAGCGGATCAACGGCAGGGAAAATACCCAGTTCGGAAATCTGGCGCGACAAAACCGTCGTGGCATCCAAGTGAGCAAACGTTGTTGCCGGAGCCGGGTCGGTCAAGTCGTCGGCCGGAACATAAACGGCCTGAACAGAAGTAATTGAACCGTGTTTGGTTGAGGTAATGCGCTCCTGCATGGCACCCATATCGGTTCCCAGTGTCGGCTGATAGCCCACTGCGGACGGAATACGCCCGAGCAGAGCCGAAACTTCGGAACCGGCCTGGGTGAAACGGAAGATATTGTCAACGAAGAACAAAACATCCTGATGTTCTTCATCGCGGAAATATTCCGCCTGTGTCAAGCCGGAGAGGGCAACACGGGCACGGGCTCCGGGCGGTTCGTTCATCTGACCGTAAACAAGCACGGTTTTAGATTTGTCACCCTCCAGATCAATAACCCCGGATTCAATCATTTCGTGATAGAGGTCATTCCCTTCGCGGGTGCGTTCGCCGACACCGGCAAATACGGAATAGCCGCCGTGGCCTTTGGCAATATTGTTAATCAGTTCCATAATCAAAACGGTTTTGCCGACACCGGCGCCGCCGAACAGACCGATTTTGCCGCCTTTGGCATAAGGTTCAAGCAAATCGATTACTTTAATGCCGGTGGTCAGAATTTCCGTATCGGTGGACTGCTCGGTAAAAGCAGGCGCCGGACGGTGAATCGGGAAATGCTGCTTGGCTTTAACCGGGCCGCGGCCGTCAACCGGGTCACCGATAACGTTGATGATGCGGCCGAGCATTTGCGGACCGACGGGAACTTCAATCGGATGTCCGGTGTTGATGACTTCAAGACCGCGAACCAAGCCGTCGGTTGAATCCATAGCGATGGTACGAACTACCCCCTCGCCCAAGTGCTGTTCAACTTCCAGAACCAGCTTGCGGCCGTGGTTGTCGCATTCAAGGGCCGTCAGAATGTTCGGCAGTTCATCAATTTTTTCAAACTTGACGTCAACAACCGCCCCCATTACCTGAGAAATATGACCAAGCCGGCCGCTGCCGACTTCAGCTTTTTCAATCTTTTTAATTTTCTTTACGGCCTTTTTTTCATCGGCGCCGATTTCTTTGAAAGACTTTTTATCCAATTCCGTCACGCTCTCAGTCTTTTTAACTTTTTTGGCGGCGGCTGCCTTAGCCTTCGTGGGGGCGGCCGTTTTAGCGTTTTTCTTCTCCGTCATTTTTATCTCCTAGAGTTACAGTGCTTCCGCACCGGCAATAATTTCGATTAATTCGGTCGTAATGTTGGTCTGACGCATCCGGTTATATTTCAGCGTCAGGCGGGAAATCATGTCTTTGGCATTACGGGTCGCATTATCCATAGAGGTCATACGCGCGCCGTGTTCGGATGCCTGAGAGTGGATAATTGCCTCAAAAACGGAAGCTTTATACAACAGCGGCAGAGACTGCCCCAGAACTTCCATTTTATACGGTTCATATTCATAAGCGGCACCATTGACCAAAACCGGTTCCGTCCCTGCTTCCGCGCGCTCGGAAAAGCGAAGCGGCAAAAGCTGCTTGACGACAATTTCCCGGTTGATTGCCGAATGGAATTCGCTGTAAACAGCCTCACAGACATCAATATTGCGCATCATGAAATCATCATAAGCGTAATTGGCAATGACAGCGCTTTCATCATAACGGGCACCTTTTTTGGCAATGCCGTCGATATCGCGTACAATGTTGGCAGCATAGCGGCGTTTGAGGATAGAATATCCTTTGCGCCCGATGCAGGCGACTTTAACCTCTTTGCCGGCGTTTTGCAGTTCTTCGATGCGCCGGGCCGCCACTTTGGCTACCGAGGCATTGAAGTTTCCGCAAAGACCGCGATCGGAGGTAAAGACCAGCAGAAGATAAGTCAGGTCATTTTCAGAACCGGCAATCATCCGCGGCCATTTGACGAAAGTGCCGTTTTGCTCCAGCGTCCGGAACTCGGAAACAACATTCTCCAGCGGAGAAAGAATGTTTTCGCGATAAGGAACGCTGGAAGCAATCAGGCCTTGAGCTTTACGCAGACTGGAAGCAGCAACCATCTTCATTGCCGAAGTGATTTTCTGTGTTGACTTGATGGTTTCAATACGAGTTCTTAACTCTTTTAAACCGGCCATAGTTCTTCCTTATGCTGCTTTTTCTTCACTAATGTATTCGGCTAAGAAACTGTCGTAAAATTCGGTCAATTTCTTATCCAGTTCGTCGGAAATAACCTTTTCGTCACGAATCTGCTCGAGGAATTCGGGATGATTAGCCTTGACTGCGGTCAGCGCTTTCTGCTCGAAAGGTTTAATTTCAGTCAGAGGCAGCTTATCCAAATATCCGCGGACACCGGCGAAAATAGCGATAACTTCTTCGGCAACCGGCATCGGATGATAAACAGGCTGTTTCAGCAGTTCGGTCAGGCGTTCGCCGCGTGACAGCAGCTGCTTGGTCGCGGGATCAAGGTCTGAAGCAAACTGGGCAAAAGAAGCCATTTCGCGATACTGTGCCAATTCGAGTTTAATTTTGCCGGCAACCTGTTTCATTGCCTTAATTTGAGCGGCCGAGCCGACGCGGCTGACGGAGATACCGACATTTACCGCCGGGCGGACGCCCTGATAGAACAGACTGGTTTCCAAGAATATCTGACCGTCGGTAATTGAAATAACGTTGGTCGGAATATAAGCGGAAACATCGCCGGCCTGCGTTTCGATAACCGGCAGCGCAGTCAGAGAACCGGCCCCCTCATCATCGTTCATCTTCGCCGCACGCTCCAACAGACGGGAATGCAGATAGAAGACGTCGCCGGGATAAGCTTCACGCCCAGGCGGACGACGGAGCAGCAAAGACATCTGACGGTATGCCGTTGCCTGTTTGGACAGGTCATCATAAAAAATTGTGGCATGCATGCCGTTATCACGGAAATATTCGCCCATGGCGCAGCCGGAATACGGCGCAATAAACTGCATTGGCGCCGGATCGGAAGCCGTTGCGGCAACAACGATGGTATAATCCAGAGCTCCGTTGTCTTTCAAGGTTTTAACCACCTGAGCAACGGTTGAACGTTTCTGACCGACGGCAACATAAATGCAGTACATTTTTTCCTTTTCGGACTTTGCCTGGTCGTTAATGTGTTTTTGATTGAGAATCGTATCAAGAATGATAGCGGTTTTACCGGTCTGACGGTCACCGATGATTAATTCGCGCTGACCGCGGCCAATCGGAATCAGAGCATCGACCACTTTCAATCCGGTTTGCATCGGTTCATGCACGCTGCGCCGCGGAATAATCCCCGGAGCTTTGACTTCGGAGTTGCTGTATTCGGTTGCTTTAACCGGGCCTTTGCCGTCAATCGGCTCACCCAGCGCATCAACAACCCGCCCCAGCAGCCCTTTGCCCACCGGCACACTCACAATTTTATCGGTACGTTTTACGATATCGCCTTCCTTAATGGACTCATCCGAGCCGAAAATAACGACACCGACGTTGTCTTCTTCGAGGTTAAGGGCCATTCCCTTAACGCCGCTTTCGAATTCAACCAGTTCATTTGACTGAACTTTATCGAGGCCGTAAACATGGGCAATACCATCACCAACCGACAAAACGCGGCCGACTTCGGAGACGTCAACCTCGACATCGGCATTTGCGATTTTATCTTTGATGATAGAGGATATTTCGCTTGCATGTACAGACATTATTGTCCACCTTTCATCATAATTTCCAAACGATTTAATTTTCCACGAATTGAATCGTCAATCATGGAAGAACCAAACTTTACAATTAATCCGCCCAGAATTTCCGGACAAATCTCATAGTTGACAACCACTTTTTTGGAAAGCATTTTTTCCAGATTGGCGGTTAAACTTTTTTCCTGCGCATTGCTCAGGGCTTGAGCACTCTGCACACTGGCTTCGACGTAGCCGTTTTTACGATACCAGATATGCTGAAATTCTTCCAATATCGGCAACAGTTCGCCGAAGCGGCCGTTTGCGGCCACGATATCCAGACAGTTAAGCGTTTCTTTATCCAGCTTAAGTTTGCGGGCAACTTCGGACAGAGCCTCGCGTTTAGAATCCAAGTTCCAAACCGGATTAGCCAGATATTTGACGATTGAGCCGTCCTCCCGGAGAATGACGACCAATTGCCTGATATCTTCCAGAACTTTTGCCACGGCTTTTTTTTCTTCGGCAGCGCCGTAAAGCGCAGCGGCATAAGTTGAAATTATTTTAGCTTTTGAAATCTTCTTCACGGTATTCTCGTCAATTATTTACAATTGTCGTTATCATAAGCGGTAAATCTTTCTAATTTATTAATTTTCTACATAAAACTGTAAGGGTCAACGTCTATCTCCACACGTACATTTGACGGACAAGAAATTTTGCGCAGCCACTCACGCAAAACCTCCTGAATTTTAATGTTTTTTGCCGTCTTCAGCAGCAGCCGGTAGCGGTATTTTCCCCGCAGCATATAGATTGGCGCCGGAGCAGGTCCCAATGTAGATATATAATCGTTGTTGGGCGCCGTTTGCCCTAGCCAAACGGCTACTTTTTCCGCGGCATCACGGTTGGCGCCGGAAACGATGACGGCTGCCAGTTTTCCGAACGGAGGCATACGCAAAATTCTCCGGCTCTGTTTTTCCAAATCCAGAAACTGATTGCGGTCATTTGCGAGCAGCGCCTTGAGTACGGCATTGTCGGGATAAAGCGTCTGCAGATAGACGGTCCCTTTTTTTTCGGCACGGCCGGCGCGGCCGGAAACCTGCGACAAAAGCTGATATGTCTGTTCGGTAGCCCGCAAGTCGCTGCCCATCAGCCCCAAATCGGCATCGACGATGCCAACCAGAGTCAGACTCGGGAAATGGTGTCCCTTGGCGAGAATCTGCGTACCGATTAAAATATCCACTTCGCCTTTCTCCATCCGCTCAAATACGGCGGAAACCTCAGCCAGCGAAGAAGTAATATCGCTGGAAATGACGGCGAGGCGCGCATCGGGGAAACGTTTGGAGACCTCTTCGGCAATGCGTTCCACCCCGGGACCGCAGGCCGTCAGACCGTCTTCGGAATGGCATTCGGGGCATTCTTTGGGAATCGGCATAGAATAACCGCAATGATGGCAAATCAGACGGCCGCTGCTGCGATGCTCGGTCAGCCAGGCCGTACAATTGGGGCACTGGATGCGGTGTCCGCAATCGCGGCAGATTGTCAGCGGAGCATAACCGCGGCGATTGAGAAACAGCATCGACTGTTCGTTTTTTTCAAGATTTACTTTAAGAGCGTCCACTAAAGTCGGCGCCAGCCAGGAAACACCCCAGGAGCCTTTCTGCGGCTTATCCTTTTTCAAATCAATCACTTTAATATCGGGCATCACGGCAGAAGCATAGCGGCTGGTCAGGCGCACGCAGTCATATTTGCCGTCTTCCACATTACAGACGGTTTCCAAGTCGGGCGTTGCGGTTGAGAGAATCAGCGGAAACTGTTCCAACTTAGCGCGAACGACCGCCATATCCCTCCCCTGGTAATTAACGACATCTTCCTGCTTGAAAGAGTGGTCATGGCTTTCATCGATAACCATCAGTCCCAAATCGGGATAAGGCAGAAACAGCGCCGAGCGGGCACCGACAATTACCTTTACCCGCCCCTCGGACACGGCTTTCCATGTGTCTATCCGTTCCCGCTGTCCCAAACCGGAATGCCAGCAGGCCGGTTTGACGCCGAACCGTTTTTCAAACCGCCCCAGCCATTGGGTGGTTAACGCAATTTCCGGCACCAGAATCAAAACCTGCCGTCCCAATTCCAAGGCACGGGCGACCGCTTCAAAATAGACTTCGGTTTTGCCGGAACCGGTAACGCCGTCCAGGAGAGTTACCGAAAAGCCATTACCGACTTTGCGTACCAGTTCGGCGGCAGCGGTTTCCTGCTCGGGGGTCAGGGCCACTTTGGAAAAGCTCCCCTTAGGCTCGGCATAATACTTCTTTTTCGGGCGGACAATCGGTTTCAAAATCCCTGCGGTTATCAGTGTATTTACCACGCTCAGCCCGACCCCGGCTCCCCGACAGATTTCTTTGCGGGTGTAAGGCGCATGTCTGAGCAAGTCCATAACATGCCAACGGGCATCGGAATTTTTCAATTTGGCTTCAGCCAGAGTTTTGCCGCTCAGGGTATAAAGCGTTTCGGTTTGGTTGTCGTCAAAGACGGCGCGCACGCTGATAACCATTTTCAGCACCAAACCGACAAAAGCCAAATTATATTCGGCCACAAATTTAACAAACTGGATTAAGTTTTTGGAAAGAGGCGGAAAGTCAAGCTTTTCGATTATCGGTTTAATCTTGTTTTCCGGCAATTCGGAAGAACGCCCGTGTTTCCAGACAACGCCGATCTGCTCCTCCCGTCCCCAGGGAACGCGGACAAGCGTGCCGAGCGGAAGCTCCGTTTCGGTTTTGTAATCAAAAGGCTCGTTAAAAGGCAGCGGCAGCATGACGCCGATAATTGAAGTCATTTTTCTCCTGGGTTCGGGCTGAAGCTGTTCCGGGGCACCGGCCGCCGAAAGCAAATTTCCGTTTTATCATAAAGCAGCGGCGGCAAAATTAAACCCCCTGCCCCGCATTATCCCCACAAAAAAAACGGCGGAATCGTATATACGGAATATTAAAGAATAAGGGGTAAAATTTTAAAGAGGATAATAAAATGAAGAGCGAAATAAAATATAACGCTTCCAGAGAAATCAAACAACTGATTGCTCAGTGGCAGAGCTGGCTGTTGAACGAACGGCGCTATTCGCCGCATACGTTAGATGCTTATTCGCGCGATTTGTCCGGTTTTTTTGACTTCGCGGCTGAACATCTGGGCAAGGTTCCGGAGACTGCCGACCTGGCAAAATTAGAAGTGCGCGATTTCAGAGCCTATTTGAGCCAAAGGGCCGCACGGCATATTGACAAATCGTCCCTGGCGCGCGAGCTCTCAACCCTGAAAAACTTTTTCAAATGGCTGGCCCGATATGATATTCTCAGGAATCCGGCTTTATCCGTCATCAGAACGCCGCGGCGGGCAAAAGTTCTTCCGAAAGCTCTGGAAGTGAACGATACATTTAACGTGATTGACGAGGCGCAGAATCTGGCTTCCAATTCATGGCAGGGCCTGCGGGATATGGCGATTTTCACGCTGCTTTATGGCTGCGGACTGCGTATTTCCGAGGCCCTGTCCCTGAATGTGGGAGATATCGGCAACAACGATTTTCTGCGTATCAAAGGTAAGGGTAACAAAGAAAGAATTGTGCCTTTATTGCCTGTCGTTGTTGAAAATATCAATAAATATCTGGCAGAATGCCCGTATCAGCCGAAACAAGGGGAACCGTTATTTTTAGGTGCCCGCGGCGACAGGCTCGTTCCGCGAATTATTCAGCGGCAGATGCAAAAAATCCGGGCTTACCTGGGCCTACCTGACAATTTGACTCCCCATGCCCTGCGGCATTCTTTTGCAACCCACCTGCTGGCTGAAGGGACCGACCTGCGCTCAATTCAGGAATTGTTAGGCCATGCGTCCCTGACCACGACCCAGCGCTATACCGATGTTCAGATTGAAACCCTTAAGAAAGAATATGACAAAGCGGGACTGTTAAGCTCGTCCGCAAGCTGAAAGCGCAAAAGAAAAGAGGCGTCCGACGGCGCCTCTTTTAATTCTTTCCTGAAACAAAAGAAAATTACTTTAATTTCTTTTCAACGAACTCTTCGTGTTTTTTGGACTTCTTGTCATATTTTTTCAAAGTCAGTTTTTCCGGATGAGTCCGCGGATTTTTTTCAGCAAGATAAAAGGTACCGGTACCGGCAGTGCTTTCCAATTTTACTTTAACTTTAATTGCTTTTGCCATGATTTTATACTCTTTAAAATTAGGTTATATCAAAACATTTAGGCGTAATATACAGTTTTTGACGGCTTTGTCAATAAGATTTTTCGCACTTGTCCGCTTATGACCGCTTATTTTAGAGAAAAAAATATTTTTGTCTATTGTACCTGACGGAAAACTGTGTTATGATGTTTTTCAGATACAAATTATTTCACCTATTATGATGTCTGCTTTCTTGGCTTAAATTAAGGGTGAAAATTTCCGAATATTAACATTAAAAAAAATATAAAGATGGAAAAGAAAATTTTTGCTGCAGTCATTGCTGCGGTTGCCGCTCTGATTATATACAACGGCGGTTGGGAAATCATCAAATTTTTAGGTGACAAGGTGTTTGCTTATCCGTGGAATTTTGCGGCAATCATCATCTTATCACTGATAACGATGGCTCTCATCATCGGTACGGTTGTCGTGCCGATCGGAATCTATCAAAAATTAAGTAAATAACCCTTAAAATCTAAGTATCATGAAAAAAATTCTTCTGCCTTTGACGGCTGTTGCCGCTTTTGCGGTTATTGCTGCCGCTAACATCAAAATTGCTGCCGCTTTGGCAATTATGATTGTTTTTTTCTCCGGTATCTTTGCAACCCTTCCCCGACTTATGGAGTTTCAGGATCGGTTAGAAATCAGACGCTGGAAAAAAAGACTGGAAGAAAACGAAAAAAGAAAAGAAAGAATTGCCAAAATCTGCCGCGAAGTGCCGCAGGAACATTTGGTCTGATTTCTTTCTTCCCTGTTGAAAAGCCGGAGATTTTATCTTCCGGCTTTTTTGTATTCAAAGTTAATCACCGCAGGGATTACAGGACTTGCCGTTTTGAACGAACCGTTTTACTCTACGGATAATAACGAATTATTAAAACAAGTAATTATGGACAAGATGTATGAATTACGCTGCCGAAAGCGGCGCAGAATGTGGCTCTTGCTGAATTTAACCGGCCGGGCCTTTGAGATATCGGGAACGTTTTGTTTGATTCTGTTTTTTATTTTCAACGGCATTCCCTGGTATCTGCTGGCCTGCATGTGGTTTATTATGCTGGGAATGGCGGTGTCACTGCTTATCCGGGGTTTGTTTTATCTCGTGATGAAAATAGCCAGTTTTTGTTAAAGCCTGAATAGAATTCAGGCTTTTTTTATAACGGCAGCCTGTTTTCCTATTTGATATGTTTGCGCAGATAGGCTTCGGCAACCGACAGGTCGAGTTCCGACTTCATCCGGTTTTCCGGCAGGCAGGCATTGCTTCTGCTGCCGCGGGCAATAATTTTTTCGGCATCGCGGGTTTCCGGTTCGCCGGAAGTGCAGATATCGGGCAAGACACCGATACCGGCCAACTTATTCCCCGACGGCGTATAAATAATTCCGTTTGTCAGAGCCAGACGGCTGTTATTACTCAGTTTTATCAGCTTTTGCACGGTTCCTTTGCCATAGCTGCCGGTTCCGACCACAACAGCCCGGCTTTGTTCCTGAAGCGCTGCCGCCAAAACTTCCGCCGAAGAAGCCGTCTGCCCGTCAATCAGTACCACAATCGGCTTGTTGTCAAGCACGTCTCCGGCCGGCGCATTGTAATATTCCGTCGAATCGGGACTGCGGCCTTTGGACGAGGCGACAATTCCGCCGTCAATAAACAGCCCCGCCACCCGAACGGCCTCCTGAAGCATACCGCCGGGATTGCCGCGCAGGTCAATAATCAACCCCTTAACGCCGGAATGCTCCGTCAGGCTGCGGGAAACGTTTTCTCCCGTATATTTGTTTATCGCTCCCAAGCGCATATACAAAACATCATTTTCGAGCAGGCGGTCATAGAATGCACGTTTGGGCTTAAATTCCGGCACCGGCGGATTACTCAGTTCCAAATCGGGATAATAGCTCGAATCGCGGTCAAATTTCTTGATGCCGTGAGCCATCATGGTGTCGATAATTTCAAAATCCTTGCGTTTGAGCTCGGGAGAAGCTTTTTGCGCCGACCGGATAATGTCCTGCGTGAATTTTACCCAGGCCGAAACATCGTGCGGATCTTCAGGTTTGCTCCGGCTCAGCATAACCCTTCCGTTTACATAAACAGAAACCCGGCGGTCGTCATCGGCAATCCGGACGCGTTTGTCAAGTTTGTTCAGCCCTTGCAGAGCCGGCATGGCAATTTCGTTCAGACTGACGGGTTCCAGATATTCGTCCTGTACGGTTTGATAAATTTCGGCCAGGGTCAGCCTGTCATCGGCCTGTGCCGGAAACGACAAAGAAAGGCATAAAAGGCTGACACCGATTAATTTATTCATCATTGTGCTTTTGCTCCGCCTGGTGATTGTTTTGTTTGATTTTTTCCTTGCGTTCTTTTTTCGAAAGTTTCTGTTTTGCCTTCCGGCGGCTTTTCTTCGGAGACGACTGCTTTTTGCCGGCGGAACGGATTTCGTCTTCGGTGCTCTCAACCAGCTTAAAGGCTAAGGTTCCGCTTATCGGCGAAGCTTCGGTCAGGCAGGCGGTCAGCCGGTCACCCATCATAAAACGACGGCCGGTTTTGGCGCCGACCATCTCATTGCCGCCGGCCGAAAACTGATATTTGTCTGAGGGAAGCGTATGCATCGGAATCAAACCTTCGGCTCCCAGACTGTCAATTGCCACAAAAATGCCGGCCGTGGTTAAACCGGTAATTTTCGTTTCAAATTTCGCTCCGATTGAAGGTTCGAGATAAGCCGACAGATAACGGGACAGCGTATCGCGTTCGGCCTGAACCGCCGTCCGTTCCGTATTGCAGAGATGTTCCCCGATTTCCTTAAACTGCGGCACATTCGCCCCAGATTCAAGTTCACCGCCGTCAGGCATACCGCAGCCTTTAATCAGAGCCCGGTGTATCAGCAAGTCGGCATAGCGGCGAATCGGCGAGGTAAAATGCACATAATCACTCAATGCCAAGCCGAAATGTCCGACATTCTCCGGCGTGTATTTGGCCTGGCATTGCAGGCGCAGCACCAGATTATTAATCCCGCTCCCGAGGTTATGGCGGCGGCACTCCTCAAGTATATGATTAAAATGTCCGGGCTGCAGCGCCGGATAGTCCGGCAGTTTCAGGTGCAGGCCATGCAGCAGCGGTTCAATATCTTTCAGCTTTTCTTCCAGCGGCTTTTCATGAATGCGGAACATTATCGGCAGTTCGGTTTGTTCCAGACGTTTGGCTGCCGAAATATTGGCGGCAATCATAAATTCTTCAATAATTTCGTGGCTGGCAAAGTGTTCGGCCGGCCCCAGAGAAAGGATATGCCCGTCGTTGTCAACTTTTATGGATATTTCCGTCGGGTCAAGTTCCAGCGTTCCACGTTTTTTGCGGGCTTTGCTGAGGGCAAAATAGGCCTCATACAACGGCTGAATAACCGTTTTGAACAACCCCATCGTCTGAAGGGAGTGCGTTCCTTCAAAGGCTCGCTGGACCTCGCGGTAAGTCAGACGCGCAGCCGATTTCATCACGGCCCTTTTAAAGTCGAAGCGACAAATGTTGCCGTCGTTGTCAATATCCATCAGGCAGGCCAGGCAAGGGCGCTTTTCCTTGGGGCGGAGCGAGCAGAGGTCATTGCTTAAAGCTTCCGGCAGCATCGGAATGACCATTCCGGGCAAATAAACCGAATTGCCGCGGCGGTAAGCTTCGCGATCAAGCTCGGAACCGGGACGAACATAATAGGCCACATCGGCAATGGCAACAATCAGACGGAAACCGCCGGGCGTTTTTTCGGCATAGACGGCATCGTCAAAATCTTTGGAATCATCGCCGTCAATGGTTACCAGCGGCAACGCCGTCAAATCCTCCCTGCCCTGAAGATGATATTCCGGACAGCAGGAAGCTTCCTTAACAACCGCATCGGGAAAACTGTCATTGATTTTATATTTTTCAAGAATGAACAGCCCGGTCGATTTGGCAATGTTAAAACGGCCGTAATTTTTGATGATTTTAGCCTGTTTAAACTTTTTTTCGCCAATTAACGCCACTTTGACAAAGTCGCCGACACGGCTGCTTCCCAGCTTGTCCAGAAGGTAGTCCATCCGGGAGTTTCTTTCGGCCGAGCGGAGATAAAACAGGCCGTTTTTTTCCACGATAACGCCGTATATCTGTTCCAGAGCCACTCCGGCGGTCATGGTGCGGGCCAGAGGCTTGGCCCACCAGGTATCGTTTTTGCGGGACAGTCTGGCAATAAATCTATCGCCTTCGGCAAGAGCCGGCTTTATTTTTTTGTTTTCCAACACATAAATTTTATAACCGTGAGGATTGTCCGTCGGATCAATCGCCGCAGCCATCAAATCGCCGAAGCCGGAGGCGCCGCAGATTTCGAGCTGGCAGTTTTCCGGCAAGAGGTCAGACGATTTCTTTTTATTTTTTCTGTTGCTCATATTTATCTCAGTTCCGCAATCAGAGCCGTATGGTCGGAAGGCTTGCTTCCGGCGCGGGGCGTTTTATCCACTTCGCAAGACTGCAGGCGGTCGGCCGCTTTCGGTGACAGCCAGAGGTAATCGATGCGCAGTCCCATATCGTTTTGAAAAGCACCGCCGGCATAGTCCCAATAGGTGTAGCCGTTAAGCGGCAGAGGGTAAAGGGCACGGAAAGCATCGGTCCAGCCCTGATATTCAATAGCTTTCAGACGTTGGATAACCTCCGGGCGAAATAGGGCGTTTTTACGAAAGAGTTCGGGATTATAAACATCGTGGTCCGTCAGAATGACATTGAAGTCACCGCCCAAGACGACCGGCTCGGCCGAATGCAGAAGCTCTGCGGTGCGATTATACAAAGCCTCCATCCAACGCAGTTTATAGGTAAATTTAGAAGTGTCATCAGGGTCATTGTAAGGCGGATTTCCGTTTGGCAGATAGATTGATGCGGTGCGGAAATTTTCGCCGTTTACATTGACAACGGCCTCCAGATAACGGGCATTATCGTCGTCAAAACCAGGGAGCCCTTCGGCGGTTACCTTAATTTTGTGCCGGCTGAGAACAGCCACGCCGTTATAGCTCTTTTGTCCAAAAATCTTCGCCTCATAACCTGCGGTTTGAAATTCAAAAAACGGAAAAGAATTAAATTCGGTTTTAATTTCCTGCAGCAGTAAGATATCCGGACGCAACCTGTCCAGCCAGGGAAGCAGACCGTCAACCCGGGCGTTGACGGAGTTTACGTTGAATGTGGCGATTTTCATTTTATACCTTTTTTAATTTGTTTGTTATAATGTAACTTAAAATTATGTCATTGGAAAGGGAAAAAAATGGAGCTTGCAAACTATGCCCTTGCCCCGGAAAAAAGCCGGGGACGGATGTATGCAGATTTTACCAACGTTATCCGTTCGCCGTTTCAGCGTGACCGCGACCGGCTGATTCATTCCTCGGCTTTCCGCCGGCTGGACGGCAAAACGCAGGTTTTCGCCTATCACGAAGGCAAGAACTACCGCACCCGCCTGACCCACAGCATTGAGGTTGCACAGATTACCCGCACAATCTGCAAATGCCTGAAGCTGAACGAAGAACTCGGCGAAGCCATTGCCCTTGCCCATGATTTGGGGCATTCCCCGTTCGGCCATGCCGGCGAACGCGGCCTGCAAAACGCCATGGCCAAATTCGGCGGATTTGACCACAACATTCAGTCACTCAAAATCATGACCAAACTCGAAATTCACTATCCGGAATTTCCGGGACTGAACCTGACCTGGGAAACGCTGGAAGGAACGGTCAAACACAACGGTCCGATAAAAAAGACAACCAGCGCCTACTTAAAAGAATTCAACAAAAAATATGATCTTGACCTGAAAAATTATCCGTCGTTGGAAGGACAGGTCGGTGCGGTTGCCGATGACATTGCCTACAACAATCATGACATCGACGACGGTTTCAATGCCGGATTTTTCTCGATTGAAAAACTGCGCGAACTGCCTTTTATTGACCGGATCGTCGCAGATTTTGAAAAGGAACATCCGGGCTGCGATGACGACAGGCTCAAAATTTATGCCATCACGCGAAACATGATTGCGCGCATGATTTTTGACGTGCTGCGCAATACCAAGGAAAACATCGCCCGCCATAAAATCGCCACAGACAACGATGCCCGTTATCTGAAAGCGCTGACGGTCGATTTTTCGGAAGAAATGAAAGCGGAAATCAAACTGCTGCGCAGTTTTTTGCGCGATTATTTTTATACGCACACCAGCGTGGCGCGGATGGATATGAAATCGCAAAAAATTATCGAAGAACTGTTTAATGTTTTCATGAATGACTATAAATTACTGCCGATGGAACTGCGCTCAAAAATCACACCGCAGAGCAAAGACCGCGAGGCGGCGGAAATTATCTGCGAATATATCGCCTGCATGACGGACATGTGTGCCGTGGAAGAACATCGCAGGCTTTTTGACGTTCACACCAGATTTTAAGGCTGCGGTTAAGAGCTTGTAAAGGATTATCGTTTATAGTGAGGTAAAAAAGAATTTAACATGCAGGAGAGAAAACATGTTTCAGGAATTTCCGGAAGACAATAAAGGCGACGATTTCTTAAATGAATTTCGTCAGAAAATCGCCGATCAGTCTTCAAACAACATTGAAGAACGCCGCAACGAAATGAAACGTTCCAAAAGCGTTTTCATCGGCGCGGTTTCCGGCGTGGCTCTGGCCGGCGTGGTCGGCTGGTTTATTTTGGCTCCGCAGTATTCAGATACCGGAAACGTTGAAATTCCGGTTATACGCAGACCGCAGACAGCGGTTAAAGTTCAGCCGAGCGAACCCGGCGGAATGGAAATTCTCAATCAGGACAAAAGCGTCTATGACATTATAGAGAAAAAAGACAACGAACCTGTTGTCGAAAATCTCCTGCCGCCGCCGGAACAGCCCAAACTGCCGGAAGTTATTCCGAGCCAGCAGGTTGTTCAGGCCGCTCCGCTGCAAGTCAACGACCAAATTCCCGAAAAGGTAATCGGCACAGCGCCGGTAGCACAAGTTAAAGAAGCCGCTCCGCTGCCGGTTTCCGCCAACGCACAAACCGGTGACGCGCCGGAGGCAAAAGTTATCGGTTTGAAAGAAGCGGTTCAGCAAGAAAACGCCAAAGCCGCACAGGCGGCTCAGATTCCGGCGCAGCCCAAAGTTCAGCCGGCGGTTCAGTCCGAACCGAAGAAGCCGGCCGCACCGGCCAAGGCAACTGCCGGAATGTGGCAGATTCAGCTGATGTCTTCGCCGAACAGACAGGCTGTCGAGAAAGCCTGGATCAGCCTGAGCAAGAAATATAAAATGCTGCAGGGACAGCCGCACGAAATTGAAGCTGCGGATCTTGACTTTGACAAGACGTTCTATCGTCTCAAAGCCGGCGCCTTTACAGACAGAGCCGGAGCAGACGAGCTTTGCAAAGACATTAAAGCTCTGGGCGGAACCTGTATCGTAAAGAAAAAATAATGTGGCTGGATTTAACATTCAAATATACAGCCATTTTTACGGCAATCATCCTTCATGAAATCGCTCATGGTTATGCGGCGCTGCACATGGGGGATGATACGGCCAAAAAAGAGGGACGTCTGTCGCTTAATCCTTTAAAGCATGCCGATTTATTCGGCACTTTTTTATTGCCGCTGATGCTGTGGATTGCCCATGCGGGAATTATGTTCGGCTGGGCCAAACCGGTGCCGATTGATTTCAGGAAGCTCAAATATCACCGCAAGGGGATTATTTTGGTTTCAGCCGCGGGCATCATCATGAATATTTGGGTTGCCGTAATTTCGGCACTGTTTATTTTGCTTATTCAGTTTATTCCGCATCCTTACACGCAGATGATTCTGCATATGTTTTTTCTGAATATGGCGGCTTTTAACATTATCATCGCGCTGTTTAACGCGCTGCCGATTCCGCCGCTGGACGGTTCGAAAATCCTTTTTGGCTGGAGCCGGGAGCCATGGGCGGTTAAATATGTCAATTCAGGCAAAGCGGGGCTGGCCGCAATTGTCTTTCTGATATTCATTATGCCGGAGATCGGACGTGCCTTGGGGCTTGATTTAAATCTGTTCCGTACCTATCTTATCGGCACGACCCGTTATCTGCTCTCGCTGCTGGTGTAGGGGGTAAGTCATGGAAAAGCCAATTCTTGCCGCAATGCTCTCCTGCAGTTCCGTCAAGCTTAGTGATGCAGAAAAGCGTCTGTTTGAAAAATATAATCCGCTGGGGGTTACCTTATTCGGCAGAAACCTTGTTTCGCCGGCTCAAATTCAGGCGCTGACGAAAGAGATAAAAGAAACCGTCGGCCGTGATGACGTCTTAATTGCGGTTGACCAAGAAGGCGGACGGGTGCGTCGTTTGCAGGGAGACGGCTTTTATGATATCGTTTCAATGGAACAGTTGGGAAACATAGCAGCCAAGCAAGGCATCGGCAAAGCCATCGCTGCTGCAATAGAACACAGCATTCTCACCTGTCAGGATCTGCATAAGGCAGGTTTTAACTTTAACTACGCTCCCGTTTTAGACATTGCCTATCCAGAAACGACGCCGGCCCTGCGCAACCGCTGTTTCGGAAGTGACGAGAAGCTGATTGTTCTGCTGGGCGGCGTTATGGCGGAGGAATATGCCGCAAACGGTATCTGCCCCTGCATAAAACATTTGCCGGGACACGGACGGGCACAGGCGGACCCGCATTTGCATCTGCCGGTTATCACGGCTTCGCTTAAAGAACTGGAAAAAGACTTTTATCCGTTCAGGCAGCTTAATCAGACACCGGCCGGCATGACGGCTCATGTCGTTATCGAAGCCGTTGATGATTTACCGGCAACACAATCATCCAAGGTTATCCGAGAAATTATCCGCGGCGTTATTGAATTTGACGGATTATTAATTTCGGATGCCATTGATATGAAAGCGCTGAGCGGAACAGCCGCCGAAAAAGCGGCCGGAGCGCTGAAGGCCGGGTGCGACGCAGTCTGCTATTGTTCGGGAAACGCCGCAGAAATGGAAGAAGTCTGCCGTTCCTGTACAAATTTAGCGGATAAATCGCTGATTAGATTTGCCAAGATTAAAAATATCATACAAACTAAACTTAACACGGAGGTTTTGGCTGAGGCATATTATGAAATTACCGGCCCGGCCGAAACCTATGACAGCCAATATGATGCGACGGAAGTGCTGCATCGCATGCAACAAAAAGATTAAAGGAGAAAGATATGTTTTCAGGTTTTTGGGGATGGTTTTTAGTCGTGTTGATCGTCGCGGCCATTTTCGGCGCGGGAAAACTTCCCGACTTGCGCAAAGAAGCGGAAGAGAAACTTAAGCTCGGCATGGCCGCTTTGGAAAAAGGCAAAGAAGAACTGAACAAGAAAATTGCCGAAAAGACCAAGAAAGACAATGCCGCCAAGAAAACCGCCGCGGATGAAAACCAAACCGGCGGCGAGGAAAAAACGGACGGCGAATAAAGCTTTTTGCACAGCATTTGTGTTGCCGCGGGCCTGAGGTTCCGCGGTTTTTTGTGCCTTTTCAACGGGAAATCCGAAATTTGTGGATTTTATAAAATTATTATGTTACAATCGGATATATAGCATTGGAGAAGAGCAATGAATGTATCGTCTACTAGAAAAGTGTCGAGCTCTTCCTCCCCGATAAAACGCACAGAACGTCATTATGCGCCGGGGGCGGAAGGACATCCCTTTGTTGAGGTTGTGGATACCACCAACAATGTTTTGGTGCGGGATGAGTCTGATGAATATAAACGCCAGCAACCGCCGTTTGCACGGCAAGACAACGAGGAAAAACAAGGCAGCATTTCCTCGGGAAAGGCTTATGTTTCTTCAGGCGCCATAGAGGCTCTCAGCGCCAGCGGCGTGTATGAGACTGAAGAACCCTCCCCCAATTATCAAAACCGCCAGGTCAACGTTTATGACAATAATCAGGCGATTGTCGAAGATGAAAACGACAATGCGGCGGACAACCCTTACCTGAAACATCTTTACGAGAAAAACAAAATTCTGGAAGAAGTCGATGAATTTGTCTGAAGCATTGTGGAGATGATAATGAATGTTGACGAGTTTGAAGCATTGATGGACCGATGCAAAATTATGCTGAATGATAACGGAGAAGTCTCTTTTGTACCTTATTCGGACAAAGACCGAATGCGCATTAGCAAAATCATAACAGATAACAACTTGCAAAAACTTCCGCTGACTAACTTCAATGCTCTTGTTCAACAGTATAATCCTCTTTATCAGACACGGCGAAAACTCAGGCAACAGAAAGCCGAACAATTTTCAAAACTAACGACCTCACAGGTTGCAGAACTCCCTATCGAACAGAAGCTTGACTACATGGATGTGTTGTTTCCCCGTCGTCAAACACTCAATGAACTGTTGGAAGTCTGCCGGAAAAATGAAGCAAACCTCAGAGCCTGTTTGTTCAACATGGATTTTCCGAAAAGTTTTTGGAAGAGCGAAAGGAAACTGGCTGACCGCTATGCCTCCCTGCTTGCATCTCAACCCGAAATTACCGATAAAATAAAAAGCTGGCAGGAGATATCTCCTGAAGATAAAAAAGACGTGATTAAACAGGCGGCCAAGACCTTTGAATATGTCTACGGAACAGTACCGGAGATTGTCTTTTTTACACCGGAAGAAGAAAGAGCCAAACGCAGAAAGGCAGGATTGAACGAGGAGGCGCATATTAACGCCGCTTATTACCACAACGGAAAAATTCACTTTAATGAAGAGCGACTGCAAGAGAGTGACAATCTGTTCGGGATATCGGTTTTATTCCATGAGGGAACACATCATCGGCAGCATGGCCAGAATTTTGACGATGATCTGGTAAATCGGATTTTTGACTGTGATATGTTCAACGCTGCTCTTTATGAGGATGAACTCAATAATAAAACATCCTCAACATACAAAGATTTATACTGCATGCAGCCGGCTGAAACCCATGCCCACGGACTGCAGGAATATATGGAACATCAGTTTATGGAAAAAGCCGCCATTCAGAAATCACCGCATGCCGACACCAAAGAAACCCGATATGTCCATAACAAAGCTTTTTCTATGGCTCGACTGACACAATACCGCTCCCAATAGAGAAGAAGCTTTATCATTATGTTCAATAGCTTTATCGCCCTAATCCCGGAAAATGAAACAGAACACTAAGGCTGAGATATGTCTCTTGTTCGTCATTATTTTCGGTTCTGAAACAGGGATACATTCATTTTCAACATCCGGCCGAAGAATAATAAAGCTTATTTATTCAACTGTTCCAAATCATTGGGATAATTAACGTCAAGCAGGATGTATTCATCGCCTTTGACGGTTTTGGTATAATCCGAATGTTCAATCAGCACCGGGCGCAGTTCCGCATTTTCGGGAACCAAATCCGCCACATCATACAACGAGCGGCTCCAGATAACCGGATTGCTTTTAACGCCGTTTAAAGCGGCAGTAACAACTTGTTTTTCCGTTTTTTTATCAAACTGTTTAATCATTTTATTGATAAACTGGGGCGTTATATTCGGCATATCCGCCGGCAGAAGGAGCACGCCGTCGCAAAAATTGGGAACGGATTTCAGCCCCAAATTAATGCTGGTTTTGATACCGGAGCGATAAGCAGGATTATAGATGACATTGACATCGATATTCTCCAGCGCTTCTTCAAACTCCGCCGCATGGTCGCCGATGATAACAAAAACAGGACCGGCTTCCGAATGAATGGCTGCGCGGACAGCCCGCAAAAACAGCGGTTCATCATCTACTTCATAAAGCAGCTTATTGCGCCCGGCCCGCCGACCGACGCCGGCGGCAAGAACAACAACGGCAACTTTTGCCGCACCCGGGTGCTGCGCCGTACCGGCCCGCAGCAATTCTTCCTCTCCGTCGTATGTCTGCCCGCGCGGCAACAGCACATTCTGCGGGCGGGCAAAATCGGCCGGAGTCAGTTTTTCATTCACCAGCGCCTGTTTGATAAAATGCCCGGTCAATTCCGAATCAACGCGATCATAATCGAACGGCAACAAAATTATTTTTTTATCTTTTTTGACGGCGATTTGCAGATCGGGCACGCCGATTTGCGGAATGCCGCGGCAGACAATTTCATCGGCTACCGAACGCACGGCGGCAGGAACAACGTCATCATCGTGTCCGCTGCGGCTGCCGGGAATAATGAAGACGACGCTGCCGTCGCCTTTCAGCGCCACCTCCAGAACATCGGCCACTTTTTCGGTTTCGTGTTTGGCCTCATGCTCAGCGCCAAATTGCAGGTTAAGCCCTTTGAAATTGCGCACCAGCCTGGTAACGACGTTGGTAAAATGGGCGGTTTCGGTCTTGTCATTGTAAAATTTGGTATAAAGCAAAGTTACCTTTTGTTCCGGCGGATTAATCACCTGCAGCAGCGGTATATTGCCGGAAATGCTGAAAACAAATTCATCAACCGCGGCGGCGGAAATAACCGGAACAGTCAGCTCCAATTCGGCAATTACCTCACCGCATTTAATCTCGGCATAAGGCGGAACCGTATTCAAAACAAGCACGGGAGACAAACGGTTAAACTTGGCAACCCGGTCGTCGGAAGCAACGAAAATACCGTCGGCATCCGCCACAATGCGGCAAAGTCCGTCTTCGTTAACGGCAAAGGCGGTATTCTCCCCGCAGAGTTTGGCGGCAATTACTCCCAGCGCCGTTTGATAATCCAAATCGTTCTCGCCCATCTCGGCACCGAAAATGCGCTTTATACCGGACAATTTAAGTTGAATAATGTCTTCATCATTAAGAATGTGCCCTTTTTCCAGAATCATGCCGTCGAGCCGCACCGCCTCAAACAAACGGACGCCTTTGGCCTGATTTACGTTATATTCCTGATATTTCATGATGAAGCCCTTTTGGTGTTACTCTTATTCTTCTAACATAATCTCAGAATAAAAAAAAGGAAAGTTCAAAATGAACTTTCCTTTTTTTAGGGTTATGGGCTACGGTTTGAGAGAGAAAAACTCCTTGACCGAACCGTTCATTGTTACAGAAACCCCTGCCCCTTCATTCGGGTTGGTAACGGTTACCTTGACAGTGTGGCTGACATACTTCCGGGGAAGTGTCTCATGCCAAATCATCGTCTTCGGAAAGCTGTAAGTTCCGGGCTTGTTTCGCGGAATATACTGCTTTTCCTCCCATTTTCCGGTTTGGGGATTCAGCTCATAAACCTGCAAGAATTTTGAATAACTCTCTATCCGCAGGTTAATCCACTGAAGCGCAACAATTTTACTTTTATTGTACTTTTCAGTGGTAACTGTCGTCTTTTTAGACGTTACATAGCTTTGCTGGGCATGCATATATGTCACCCCGGCGATGATGAACAACATCATCAAAAATAACTTTTTCATAATAATTAAAAATTAAAAGGGTTATTATTCCAAATCATATTCTTCGGCGATGCGAGTACCTGCCAATTTAAAAACCACGGCCTGCCTATCTTCAACGACAATTCCCACCTTATAGGCAACAATGCCGCCGGTGACCAAAGCTTCCGCGGTATAGACGTGCTCACTGTCATACAGCTTTGAAATCAAAGCCAAACGGTTGCGTGAACCGTTTTTCTGACGATAGACATCTACCCGGTCTTTTTTGTTGACAATCACAACATCACCGATCGTGACCTTTTTAACTCTCCGCCCGACAACACGAACTTGTGTGGTTTGGCGGTCATATTCCTTCACCGGAGACAATCTTTTCAATTCGTTTCCGGTGTTAATCAAGCGGCGGCAGACTTCTTCGGTACGGTTCAACCGATTGATGAAGCGTTCGAATTTATCCTGAGCCGAAAGCGAGAGAACGCTGAGCGTTATTCCCGCGAAAAGACACAATAGCTTTTTCATATCTTAATAATTTATGTTTCCTGTGTTCAGGATAACATAAATTATTTAATCAGTCCAGAAAATTTAGACAAAATCAGGAGATTAAACCGAAGCCGGCTGTCGTATAATCGGGGCGAAGAGATAAGCCGGACAGTTCCGCAGCATTTTTTTCAGATGTTCCGACTAACAAAGATGACACTTCCCAGCCGGAATTTTTCAGGTTCTCGGCACCGAGGACATCTATTTCCGGCACGGCTCCGACACAGAGAATTTTACCGGTATGCGGCAGGCTGCGCAAGATATATTCATAAGCTACCGGTGCCGGTTTGCCGACTTCAACCGCCGTTCCGCCCTGACTGCGGTAATAATCCACAATCGCCTTGTTGGAAATGACTTTCCGCTGTCCGACAAACATTGTTTCACTCAATGCCGGACGGGCGCAATAAAGGACTTTATTCTGTGCGGCTGCCTCGCGCAGAAGCGGAGCAAACGGCGTTATGTCAGGGGCAAAACCAAGCTGAGGAAATTCCGGCGTGCGAATTAAATTTTCGGCCGGCAGAAATGCCAGCGGCAGCGCCGGCAAATCAAGATATACACATTCCGCCATGGTTATTTCCGGAGCAAAAATCATGCCCGGCAGAAGACGGCCGCCAAATAAGAAATAGCTGAAATATCCCTGCTCTGCCAAAAGTTTCAGGCAGATACCGCCGGAAGTAAAAAAACGAACACCTCGCTCAATCCACGGCTGCCAGAAACTTTCCTTAAAGCAGGCTTCCGGCGGAAGGGGATGATTAATAAAAACAATGACTTGTTTATGCTGTTCAATGAGACGGGAAAGCGTTGTTTCCACACCGGGATAAAAGCCCCCGGAGGGTGAAATCAACGTCAGACTGCTGTCCAAAATAAAGGTGTCATAGCGCGTCAGCAATTCCGGCAGAGCTTGTTCCATGGTTTTCTCCCTCAATTTCAAGATGCAGTTTAGCATGCCTGTCAAAAAAGTAAACGCAAGAAATAAAGCCGAAAAAGAAAAAAGCCTCTTTGGGGAAGAGGCTTTTTGATATCCGGGCTGACAGGGAGCACAGCCCGGAATGGCGCAAAGAAAAATTACAAAGTATAAATATGTTTTTTGTAATTTTTCAGAGAAACATTATACAACATCACCGGAGATGCCTTTTTAATCCAATCCGCACCAAACATATTGTTCAGCTTATTTTTATACTGGCGGGTCATATATTCGTCATAGATGGCCTGCTGTTCTTCCGACAGGCATTCAAAAGCATCATGAAAAGAAATGTTATTGCGGCTGGCTATCTTGGCGCATAAGGTCTCAATTTCTTTTACAGACTGAATATTTAACATTGGGCAAGTCCTTTTTTTATGTGAATGATGGGAGGACTATACCATTTTTTGACAATTCCGTCAATAATTTATTTTTGTCAATTTTGTTAATTTTTTGTTACAAAAAATTTTCTCTTCTCTATTGTGCCGCATTTTACAAGGCAATTTCCAGCTGAGGGGGTTCGTTGAAATTCCATAGTCCCTGACGTCCGACAACTTTAATCGGATACCCAGGCAAGCGGATATTTTCCAATCTCCAGGCATATCGCCCAGGACGCCAGTCGCCGAAATCGAGTTCTTGGCGGCTTTGGGCAGCAATTAAATCCGGCGTCATCAGCAGACAATCCGTCAAATCGGCATAAGCGACTATTTCTCCGAACCGTTCGGCTTTTAATCCGTAAGTCTCGGCCAAACGGCGCGCGTCCCCTTTTACGGGACGAACGGAAGCGTGAATCGCTATCGGCCCGCGGTAACGGGTCGGCCAACTGCGGGTTTCATAACTTTTCAGTCCGGCAGCAACAGCTCCGGCATAAGGCTGCCAAATCGTCACGGCTTTCATCAGGCATCTTTTCAGGCGGATATTATTTTATCAGGCGGATTGTTTCAACTTCAATATCCGTCGGTTTATATTTGTGGGTATCAACTTCGCCGCGGACTTCAACCTTATCTTGCGGAGAGACATCCAGCCCCTGCCAGACTTTCTCGTCAATTTCTATTTTAATTGAGCCGCTTTCATCTTTAAAAGTGTAATCTTCGCCGCCCAAATGACTGACAATATATCCCCGCAACGTTACCCGGCTTTCATCCGGCATTTTAGCGGCCTCAGCCACCGTTACCGGATTAACGGTCTCAGAACCGATGAACGCGGCCTGAACAGCTGATATCCCGCTTAACAAAACGGCTGCAGTCAATAAAGTTACTTTTCTCATTCGGCTACTCCTTGTTTTTTGTTTGCATTAAGAGTATAGTTCTTTTTTGCGGAATTACAATCGGGATTTATACAGATATAAAAAAAGAGGAAGCCAAAACCTCCTCTTTTCTTGAAAATTCCATAAACGATTAACGTTTGGAGAACTGGTATTAAATTTTTATATTGATTTATTAAGTTATTTTTGCAAAATTTCTTATATGAAGAAAATGTGAATAGTCTTCAATTAGTTTTTTATACCTAATTCTTTACGAATATGAGCCTGAAATGTTAGTATTTTTTCGTTGTTTTCATCAAATATTTTATCAAAATTATTTTTATATTCAGGAAGACTTTCATACAATTCTTTCCACAATTTATAAAACATATCCGTTGTCTGTTTATTCCCCCATATGCTTTCAATTTGAATAATATTCAGTAAGTCTTTGGTTTCTTTTGCCATATATGTATTCTTTCGGATACGAATATCTTTTTCAAAACGCATTAAAAAGTCATACATTTTAACATATAATTCTTCCCTCTTTCTTTTCAGATACAGTGCATCATCTCTTTTATTTTGAAAAATAGCTTGAATAAGATTTAACAACCATCCAATAAAAATTCCTAAAATGGTCAAACTACCACCAATTAGATATTCTTTATTTTCAAGAAAAAATATTTTCCAATCCATTATTTACTACCTTATATTGCAACCATCTACAATATACTCAGAATTTACCAAATCGTTATTATTCAGCAATTTTTGAAATATTTACAAGAGGGATGTCCTTATTCTCATTTGATGACGATACTGTTTTTTTCATCCGCTCTATAGACCTCGAGACTTTATCAAGATTTTTAGCAAACTTTGCAGAATTAGAAAGAAAATCCATAATTGGGTTATTAGAATTTTCATAATCTGTAATTAGCTTTCCTGGATTTTCAGAATTAACAGTTATTAAATTGTATAATAACTTATCGCGAAGCTCATTTGATTTGTCTTTTTCTTTAACATTTACTAATTGATTAGATAATCCATAATAGGTTTTACTTACAACCTCTTTATGGGTATATTCTTCTATTAGCCGTTTTGACAGCTTTAATTTTTTATCTGCTGAATATGCAACCCATAAAACAGGAGCATATAATGGAAGCAATGCCAAAGACATTGTTGGAAGTTTTGACATTATTTCATCAAGAGTTAAGTTTTTAAAAACCATAAGCAATATGGAACAAACTATTGGAATCGAAGATATAAGTACTAATCCAATAATTGCATTTCGAAATGTTTTAGCATAATCAGAACTTTCTTGCCGCTCAACTCTTTTTTTTGTTGCATATGCCGAGCTCAATCCAGCTGTTAGAGCTCCAGGTAATAAACTTTCAATATCTTTCTTGGTGCTTTCATATTGACTTTTCCAGTCGTTTATAAAAGCTTTATATTGCTCTTCTTTGGTGTTTTTTAACTTAACAAGTTCAGCATCAGTATTTTTTAACTTTGCTTTTACATCGTCATAAGAAGCTTCAAGTTCATCCTTTAAACCTTCAATATATGTTTCTTTACCTGTTTCTTCATCTGTTTCTGTATACCCAAGAACTTCTCTATGTAGGGATGAAATATCATTTCTACGTTTTACTGCATCTTGGTGCAAGGTTATAATTTTATTGTAAGTTTCAGTCCCTTTAGTAAAGTTTGCATTTAATGCATTCACTTTGTCTGATAAATCTTCTAAATCTTCATATACATCTTCAATTTCTGAAATTTTTATGCTAATAGACTCAAGACTTTGTGAAATTGATATTTCTTGCTCATTAAATGTCGCGTTTTTCTCTTTTGCAGAAGAAACTAAAGTTTCAAGCTGTTTCGCTTCTTCACAGTCTTTTTTTATACTTTCTAATGCTTTTTTTGTTTCTTGCAAATATACATTAGCTTGTTCAAAAACTTTTTCGCTTTTATTCTTAATTTCTGAAATTTTATTTCTCGAACCTTTAATATATTTTATATCGGATGGAATTGGTGTTTTATAAGCTATAACATCCGCTTTAAACAATTCTGCTTTTTTCTCAAGTTCTACAATTCTTTTCCAAGCTTCTTTTTGTTCATTTTCCAAATAGTTGACATCTACCATTTTTGTAACCTCATTAAATTCATTTAATGTAACTAATTTATTATTTTATCTCGCAGGAAGCAAGTTATAATCAATTGATACACAAAAGAAAATTTAAGAAAATATTTTATTGCACTTAATAAGTGTTCAAATCTTTAAGTTAAAAAATATTTAATTTGGTAACAATAAGGCATACTTTCATTTATTTCTTCTATCTTATAATCTCCAAGATATGGAAACAAATATAGTTTTGCATGGCTGGTATAAAAATCCTGACGATATTTAGATTTATCAGCTCGTTTAAACCAATCTGCAAAAATATGTCTGAAAGTTTTAGTTTTCAGAGGAAGATTATTCAATTTTTTAAAACGTAGATTATCATATAAATCTTCGGCAAATTGAACAGCTTCTCCTAAATTTGAAGTATCACAGGATTTAACGGTATAACCTTTACTCTAAATCGGCATTGGGAATTTTTAGAGTTTGGACGCTTATATAAAAGAATCCGCCCTTCTCTATATGTATAAGTATCTGTGTAGAAATTACCGTCCATTTTACCCTCAAAAAATCGTTAAAACTGTGAATGATTTGTGAAAATGGTAAATTGGTAATCAAGGAAAGTCAAGGGCTATGTGAATATGAAAAATGGGCTGCAATTTCTTGCAACCCATTGAAAATAGAAGATATTTTCTTGATACCAATTAACGTTTGGAGAACTGGTAAGAACGGCGGGCTTTTGCTTTACCAAATTTCTTACGTTCTACAACGCGGTCATCGCGGGTCAGGAAACCGGCCTTCTTCAGAACGGTTCTCAGTTCCGGTTCATATTCGTTCAGAGCTTTGGCGATACCGTGTTTGATGGCACCGGCCTGGCCGGACAATCCGCCGCCTTTTACGGTGCAGATAACATCAAATTCGTTTTCGCGGTTAGCAACTTCAAACGGCTGATTGATGATCATTTTCAAAACCGGACGAGCAAAATACTGATCGATCGATTTTTCGTTAATGGTCACATTGCCTTTACCCGGTTTAATCCATACGCGGGCAACGGCGTCTTTTCTCTTACCGGTAGCGTAAGAACGGCCCTGTTTGTCGCGTTTGGGTTTGCGAACTTCAGCAGAAGCAGCAGCTGAGGTTTTAATTTCTTTTAAAGAATCGATTTTTTCAGCCATTATAATGCGCTCCTTTTATTCTTCGGGTTCTTAGCCGCAATATCCAGAACTTCAGGGTTCTGAGCGGTATGCGGATGTTCGGAACCGGCATAAACTTTCAGTTTGGTCATCTGCTGACGGCCCAGCGGATTGCGGGAAATCATACGTTCAACAGCTTTTTCGATAACTCTTTCCGGGAAACGTCCGGCCAAAATTTTTGCCGGAGTCGTTTCTTTAATACCGCCAATCCAGCCGGTATGTTTGAAATATTTCTTGTGAGTCAGTTTACGGCCGGTGAGCTTGACTTTGTCGGCATTGATGACAACGACATAGTCGCCGCAGTCAAGGTTCGGAACGTAGCAGGGTTTGTGTTTGCCGCGCAGAATCTTAGAGATTTCGGCAGACAGACGACCCAATACGACACCTTCGGCGTCAACGACATACCATTTTCTCTGAATATCAGATGGTTTTGTTGCATAAGTGTTCATATTTTCTCTCTTTATAAAAGATGGTTATTAAATTCGAGATGAATATACAGGAAAGAATATTAATGTCAACAACAAAATTTCTTTATTTTTCATACAGATAACAAACGGTATTATTATACCATTTGTTATCTTATTGTTTTTGCTCAATTAAACATTTTTCAATAAAACCTGTTAATGAAAAAAGCCGTTTTTCTCAACAAAACAACACATAAGCGGAACAGAAAACAAAAAATCAGATTAAAAGCAACCAGCAATACAAGAATTGTTATTGTACCGGGAATAAGATAGAAAGCGGAAGCATACAGGGCAAAGATTCCGCTGCCGGCATAAAACATAAACCAAAGGTAAACGACAAATATAAAGACATTGAGCAACGGAAGATAGACAAAGCGCTCAAACAGACTTTGGGGACAACCGGCAACAAACTGACGGATACGGGCATTTTCATAAGGCAGGAAAATATTACCGGAATAAAGGATTAAGTTTATGGCCGCCAGAGAAAGCAGAAAAAAGGTTATAAACAGATGCGGTCCGAAACTCTCTCCGGCAAAGATCAAATCCGCCGCCGCTTCTGACCAGAAATTAACCTTGCCGTAGCCGGCGTCACTCAGAAAAAAAGCGCTTTGATAATAACCGACAGCCAAGACCGCCCCGCCCCCAATAAGAACAACTCTGTCCCACAATATGTGCCGGACAATCTGCTTTACGGCAATCAGCTCCTTTTCAGCTTTGCTTTTGCTTTGCTCCGTATGACCGAAGCCGAATTGCAGAAAAAAATGCCGTCCAAACGGTATCATTATCTTTTTAAGAATGCGGCGTTTTTCTTTCGGCGCTTCGGTCACCCGTTCGGCAAAAGCCTTTTTTAAGACCCTGCGCGTGCGGAAAAACAGCAGTATCTGCACCAAACTGTACGGAGCCAGCGGTGAGCGCTTCCATGCCAAAAATGCACCGACATAGACCGGCAGCAACAACAACAGCATTCCCCAAGCGGAGGGATGCCCTCTGAAGAAAGCGGCCGCAACCAAAAGCGTCAGATAAGTCAACAGCAAAACAACTATCGTTTTAAATAACATTCCGCTTTGTCGATGATTTTCTATTGCTGTCAACAACGGCTTCAGCGGATTTTCGGCAGACAGCCGGTCGGCGATTTTCAAATCGGGAATCTGCTTTTTAAAATCGGCAAAATTTTCTGGCAGCAACTCTTCCGGAGAAATCTCAATCATTTCCTTTTTCTCCTTTGGCAGAAATATCTATGGCAAAAATACGATTATTCACCTTAACATATAAACTACGCGGGTTTACACGACGATCCGCACTCAGAACAAGTTCTTTTTCCGGCTGGCTTTCGTCGGCAACATCGTTTATCAGCCGCGGATAAGGCGGGCAATTCAAAAACAGTTCTTTGTCAGTCTTATATTTTGCAGGAAGCTCCGCCTCTTCAACATAATCGCGACGCAAACTGTACGTGTCGGTGAAATAAACATAATAGGTCCCGCAGTAGTCAAAAAATTTCCCCCGGGGGCAGAAAGAGGCAACCGAAACCACAAACAGGGCCTTTGCGCCTTTCAGCCTGACCGCTTCATACGACGCTGCATAAATTTTATATTTGCCGCCGGTTTTGGTTATCAGCAGATCTTTGGACAAATATATGCGGTCAGCGGGATATTTCCAATTGGGAAAAGCTTTTGAAACCAGAACATTTTCCATAAACATTTTGCACTTGTTATTTTTGTCGGGATAACGCGGCGTCTGGATAACCAATCCGGGAATTGCCAACTGCGGCATAACCAAATTTAATTTTTCAAACCGATCAGCGACAATCAGCCGGGCTTTGCCGTTATAAAACGCGACTTTGTAAGTCTTGGGTTTCAGCGGTGAAAAGTCCTTAACCTCCCTGTATGCCGCCTGAAGCGGAAAAGGACGGCAGGAATAATGGCGGGCGGCAACTCTTTTCCAGCCGTCGCCGACCCGGGAACTTTGATAATTGCCGTCAACACAGGCAACCAACTGCGGCAAAGGCAAGTCGTCATCACACCAGTTCCGCAGAGAATATTCCCAAATATTATTATCATAATGCCGTATCAAAAGACTGCTGACAACGGCAGCCAGAACGGCCGCCGTTATTATCAAAATACGTTGAAAGCCGTTCAGCCGCATGTTTTTTCTCCTGTTATCCGTTTCAGGCGGCTTTGTCCGCGCTCAAATTTTTAAGCTCATAGAGCTTTTCCAAAGCTTCGCGCGGCGTAAGGTCGTCGGGATTCAGATGTTCAAGAAACTCCGCCAGTTCAGATTTGACGGGAACAACTTCCTCTTTGGGCTTGAGCGAGGCAAACAGAGGCAGGTCGTCGGCCAGTTCGGCCACGTTTTTGTGACTGTTGTCACTTTCCAAAGACTGAAGAACCTGCTCGGCGCGTTTAATCACGACTTTGGGCAATCCGGCCAGTTTGGCGACATGAATACCGTAAGAGCGGTCGGCGGCGCCGCTGATTACCTCATGCAGGAAGACAACTTCCTCGTTAAACTCTTTGATTTTCATACAATGCAGGCTCATCCGGGTCAGTTTGGAAACCAAGCTGGTCAGCTCATGGTAATGAGTGGCAAACAAGGCCCGGCAGCAATTGGCTTCGTGCAGATGCTCGATAACCGCCCAGGCAATGGACAAGCCGTCGAAGGTGGCCGTGCCGCGTCCGATTTCATCCAAAATGACAAAAGAGCGTTCATCCGCCTGGTTCAGAATACTGGCGGTTTCAACCATTTCCACCATAAAAGTGGAACGGCCGCGCGCCAAATCGTCACTGGCGCCGACACGGGAAAAGATTTTATCGACAATGCCGATATGCGCCGACTTGCAGGGCACGAAAGAACCCATCTGCGCCATAATGGCAATAATCGCATTCTGACGAAGGAAGGTTGACTTACCGGCCATATTCGGTCCGGTGAGCAACCAGATAAGGTTGTTTTCGTCGAGAACGCAGTCATTGCCGACAAAAGCGCCGCCATGCTCTTTTTTGATGGCATATTCGACAACCGGGTGGCGTCCTTCGACAATTTCAAAGGCCAGCGAATTGTCGAGCTGCGGGCGGCAGTAGCCGTTTTCAACCGCCAAATCGGCCAGCGCCGCACCGACGTCGAGCTCTCCCAGAGCTTTGGCGGTGCGGGAAATGTCATCGGAAACGGCAATAATGTCGCGAACCATATTGTCAAACAGTTCAAGCTCCATTGCCAGCGACTTTTCGGCAGCGCCGCGGATGCCGTTTTCAAGCTCAGTCAGTTCAACCGTGGTAAAGCGGGCGGCATTCAGCACTGACTGACGGTGAATAAAGTCTTTGTTCTCCAGCATTTCGGTGGCAAATTTGCTCTGAACCTCAATAAAATAGCCGATAACATTGTTGTATTTGATTTTCAGATTGGGAATGTTGACCGCCTCGGCATATTTGTTTTGCAGTTCAAGAATCAGTTTATGGCTGTCTTCCTTCAATTCCTTAACGGCATCGAGCGGCGGATAATAGCCGGGGCGGATAAAGCCGCCGTCACGCGCCAGCAGCGGCAATTCTTCATCAAGCGCCTTATCCAGCGTTTCGACCAGATTTTCATGAAAACCCAGACGCCCGATAATGGCGGATACCGCCGCGGGAAGTTCATGCTCGACCGAAGCGCCGGCGCCGGAGTTGAAATCGGACAGAATGTTTTTAATCTTAGGAATAACCGACAGCGTGGTTTTGATATTGGCCAAATCGCGCGGACCGCCGCGGCCGAGACTGAGACGGGAAACGGCGCGTTCCATATCGGGGCAGGATTTCAGCAGTTCGCGGATATCTTCCCGCAAACGGGGATGGTTCATAAAGAACTCAATGACATCCAAACGCTGGTTGATTTCCGGCAAATCGACCAGCGGACTGGCCACGCGCCCGGCAAGCAGGCGGCCGCCGACGGCGGTAACCGTGCGGTCCATCACCGAAAGCAGAGTGGCGCCTTTGTCGCCGGTCAGAGATTCGAGGAGTTCGAGGTTTTTACGGGTTGCGCCGTCAATCTCCATCACCTTGTTTTCATAAACTTTGACCGGTTTTTCAATGCGGGGCATCTGCCCTTTCTGGGTATTTTCGACATAATCCAGCAGAATGCCGGCCGCCGTGGTTTCGGCGCGGCTGAAATTGCCGAAGGCATCCAGCGTTTCGACCTTGAAGATGTCTTGCAGGCGTTTACGGGCATTTTCGCTGTTAAAGCGCGCCTGCGGCAAAACCGACAGTTTCTCGCGATATTCGTTGAGAATGTTAAACAGCGCGGAATTTTGCAAATATGAATCGGAAACCAGAATTTCAACCGGGCTCAACCGGGCCAGAGACGAGCTCAGAATAACCGCCTCGTCTTTGTCGCGCAGGCTGATTTCCTGCGTGTAAAAATCACCGGTGGACAGATCAAGCCAGGACAGCCCCAGCGTCTCGTTCAGCTTGGCCAGGCTCAAAATAAAGTTGTTGCGCTTGGAATCAAGCAGATTGTCTTCGGTCAGGGTGCCGGGGGTCACCAGACGAATAACCTCGCGGCGGACGACTGATTTATAACCTCGCTTTTTGGCCTCTTTGGGGTCTTCGGTCTGTTCGCAGATCGCCACTTTATAGCCCTGGCGGATTAACTTGGCAAGATAGCTTTCATAAGCATGGAAAGGAACCCCGCACATCGGAATATCCTGCCCTTCGTGCTTGCCGCGTTTGGTCAGCGCGATGTCCAGCGCTTTGGAAGCGGTGACCGCATCGTCAAAAAACATCTCATAAAAATCGCCCATGCGGTAAAAGAGAAGATAGTCCTGATGCTGTTGTTTGATTTCAAGATACTGCGCCATCATCGGCGTTATGGAGGCGGTGTTGTTTTCAGTCATTTTTCTCAGATTATTTAATAAATTTAAACTATCTGTATCATAATATATTTTAGGGTGTCGTCCAGACTTTTTTCGTATTTATGGAACAAGAAGATGTTTAAACGCAGCAGCAACTATTATAAATTTGAAAAAAACAATAAATTTGCCGACCGGGTACTGGTTCTTTCGCTGCCTTCGGCAATGGTTTTCATTATGCTGGTGGCATTGCGGCTGCTGGCACCGTCCATGGCGGTTATTTCCTACGCGACGATTATCCTGTTTAACGTGGTCTTCCTGCTGCCGATTACCTTTGAACTGCAACAGCTCAAAAACTATGTCAAAAACGTTTCCCGCGGCGAAGTTCCCGGCGAAGGCAGTATTGAGCTTTCGGAAAAAGACGCCAAGGAAATCGTGGAAGCGGTAAATGCCATGCACCGTTTCTGGGCCGCCAAAACCGACACGCTGGAGGCGCAGACAATTTCCGACACCGCAGTTCTGGACACCCTGCCCGACCCGATTATGATGATTGACCGCGCCGGAAACGTTATCGGCGCCAATTTGTCGTCACGCACGCTGTTCGGCAAGGAAATCACCGATAAAAACATTGAAAAGGTGATTGATTCAAACAATTTTATTGAGGCGGTTTCCCGGGTTTTGAAAAAAGAAAGCGAATCGGAAAACCTGATTTTTTACGTTAAGAAACCGATTGACCAGAAACTTTACGCCCATATCAAACAGCTGCCTTACCTTTCCAAAGGGCGGGCCGTGGCGGTTATTTCCCTGTATGACCTGACCAAGGCCATGAAAATCGAAAAGATGCAGTCTGATTTTGTGGCCAATGCCAGCCATGAACTGCGGACGCCGCTGGCGATTATCTCCGGCTTTATCGAAACCCTGCAGACCTCGGCCAAAGACGATGCCGAAGCGCGCGACAAATTTTTGAAAATTATGCAGGAGCAGGCCGAATATATGTCGTCGCTGATTGAAAACCTGCTGTCGCTCTCCAAAATCGAAATGAGTCAGGATATGCCGCCGGAAGACAAAGTCGATGTCGCCAAAATTATCGGCGAGGTCAGCGAAGCATTGTCACTAAAAGCAAAAGCCCGCGAAATTGCCATTCACAGCTTTATTGAGCCCGATCTGCCGGAAATTACCGCCGATGCGCGCCAGGTTAAACAGGTGGTACAAAATCTGGCCGACAATGCGGTTAAATACGGCGTTGCCAAAAGCGATATGCTGATTAAGGCACGGCTGGTTGACAACATTCCGCCGTCAAAGAGTTTTCAGGTTGCCAAAGGCAAAGCGGTTGCCATTTCGGTTAACAACAAGGGGCCGAAAATTTCTCCCGAAAATCTGGCCCGGCTGACCGAAAGATTTTACCGGATGCAGGAACACAAAGACTTAAACATCAAAGGAACCGGTTTGGGCCTGGCAATTGCCAAACATATTATCCTGCGGCATAAAGGCAACCTGACGGTTACGTCAACCGCATACAACGGCACTACCTTCACCATTTATCTGCCGCTGGAAATCAATTAAGCTTTATTTATCCCCTAAAAAAACGGCCCGTCAAACGGGCCGTTAATTGGTAAATGGTTAAAGTTAAAAAGCTAGAACCGGACGAACGTAGTTGCTATCGTTCTTACCGTTGGCGTTCCTGTATCCGTCATCCACCCACAAATTCCACGCATTGTAACTTGAATACTCGGTAGAGGACCAGTAATATTCGTTCCCCAACGTGGTTGCATTCACTTTGGTTAACGCAGCATTTACCGCAGCTTTGTTGGCATATAAAGTGTTCAGCTCTTTCACGCTCGGCAAGAACCATGCTCCTGCCGCATACCAAGTTTCATCCTGATAAACGGTGCTCGGTTTATAAGCAACGCAATATTCCGCAGCCGGATAACTTACACTGTTCGCTTTGCCATAATTAATAATCGCTTCGGTATTCTGTTTGCCGTTCGTTGAACAGGTCAGGCCGTCCGAACAATTCCCCAAAGCAGGAATATCCTTACCGTATCCGCCCCAAGTCAGTTGTGTTTGGTCAAGCGAAACAGCCAAGTGATTGGCTTCGTCAAAAACAACACCTATCGGCGTTTTGCTTTTAATCAGTTCGGTTGAAAAAGTTTTATCGGAATAGAGAATGTCCCCGACATGACCGACGGCATTGCCGTCTATTTCTTCCTGAGTCAGGCAGAACATTTTGCTTTGGTCAAGCGGGCATTTCAAAAACTTGACCGCATCACCGCATTGGTCCGCCGTCATGGTATATCCCAGAGTGTCACAAGACGGCGGCTGGATACAAGTTTGTGCCCGGGATGTACTGACGGAGAAAGCTGTCATGAACAGCATTGCTCCTATCCATATCTTACACTTCTTGTTCATCGTCTTTCTCCTTAGTCTGTTGTTCTTTAAATTTTGCCGTTTTATTTAAACCAGCACCGTAAGGCACCGCTGCACCAGTAATTGTCCAAGTCTTTATAATCAACGGCGCAGCCGACAGCGCAATATTTGCCGGAACATTCTTCCTGCGTGCAGCTAACTCCCGCCGGACAGCTGTCCAGCGTGCATTTGTTTTCGCAGGTTTTACAATTGTTGTAGTATTTGATGCCGTTCATCAGACAATAGTCGCTCGGCGTAACCGGACCGATGTCCGTGCAGGTCATACTGTAGCCGGCTTTACACTGGCAGGAGGTATATTTTACCGTTCCGTTGTCGTTGCAGCCTTCGCCGACGCCCTGCTGGTTTTGTCCGTCACAGGTTTGGTTATAGTTGCTCGGGCAGACGCAGCCGGAATAATATCTTTTGCCTTCTTCCGTGCAGCTGTCATTGGTTGTCACTTTCGGCGAAGCGCAGCTTTCTACCGGATATAAGCTGCGGTCACAGTAGCACATAAAACGGCCGCCGCAGCTGTCTCCGCTGATGGTATTGGGATAAGTGCAGGCGCTTTTTTCATATTTATAGCGGCTGTCACAGCATTTGTCGAAATAGGTACGGCTGTAAGGGCAATAAGTTCCCGGATTTTGCCCTGACGGGCAGGAGGTTTGGGTATAGCCTTCTTTTTTGCATAGTTCTATTGTCGGATCTTCAAAATCTACATTGCCGAAATCAAGCTGTTTGCCTCCGGCTATAAAGCTGACCGACGCAACTTTAACACCGCGGGAAACTGAGACAGTCCGCTCCGCAAGCAGAGCGGACTGAGACAACGATTCAAAGGTTTGGCTTTGATTGGTTTCTATGAGGTGCGTGTATTGATGAGAGAGCTCTGCGGCTCCCGGGGTTAAGCTCGAATAGCCTGCCCCTGCAAAACTGCAGACGACAAGCCCCGATAATCCTATCGCGACTACCTTTCTCATAATACACCTCGTTATAACTGAACCTTGTCTGTTTTTAACTTAGCATATTACGTGTTATAAGTCAATACTATATCAGGGGTGTTTTTTCTTTTTTCCACCTAGCATAGACGTTTCGGATAGCCGGACGCCCGGGCAGCGTACCCCTTCCCCTATTTATCCGAATCATAAAGTATTTGCGCCGTTTCGCAGTTCACGGATGTGTCTGCGACGACAAAATCGGCTTCACCGTCACGGGAACGTTTATAAAAATGGATAAAAGTAACCGGTTTGATGCCGGTGGCATTGAATATCCGCTTCCTGATCTTTGCGGCAATATATTCCTTCACCGCCTGAGCGCGGTAAGAAACCTTGACCGCTTCCGCCGGAATCGCTTTCAGCATATCGGCCTTGATTTCATCGGCCAAAGCGGCAAAATCGTTTTCTTCAAGGATGTCGATGGAGGTTATCTGCAAATCTTCAACCGACCAGTCTTCAGCGAGTACCGCGGTAATGAACAGGCTGCAATTGTAGGCTATGCGGCGGCGGTTTTTAACCAGCTGAGAACCCAGGCTGATGACCTTTTTGCGGTCAACCCCCAATTCATCGGTGGGAACTTCGCCGACAATTTCGGCATGGGACGATTTAACATTGACGACATCGCCGTCACGAACCACCAACACCTGGCTGACGCCGCAGTCCAGCTCTTCGGTAAAGCGTTTCTGCTGGCGGATGGCACGTTTGTCTCCGTGTACGGGAATGACGATTTTCGGCTTAATCATTTCAAACATACGGCGAATGTCATCTTTGCAGCCATGGCCGGACGTGTGGACCAGATATTCCTCGGAAGAAATAACCTCCACTCCAGCATCGCGCAGTTTTTCCTGCATACGTTCGATTTTTTCCTCGTTGCCGGGAATAATCTGCGACGAAAAGATAATGGCATCGCCTTTGCCGAGTTTAATGTCCTTGTTTTCGCCGTTGACAATCCGGGTCAGCCCGCTGCGGTAGTTTCCCTGCGAACCGGCGCAGATGTAAAGCATTTTATCAAGAGGGATATCTATGGCCTGTTTGGCTTCAACATAATGCGGAACATCTTTCAGAATGCCGCATTCTTTGGCTATATTCATATTCTGAATCAGGCTCATGCCGGCTATAACCGGCGTGCGTCCGGCAGCATGCGCGGCAATCAGCAGGCTTTCCATCCGGGCAACATTAGAGGCAAAACAAGTGGCAACCAGCGTATTCTTAAACTTCGGCAACAGCTCAATCAGGCTTTCGCGGATTACCATTTCGGAAGGCTGCTCCACCGGGTGAGCCATATGAATCGAATCGCCGACATAGAGGTCAACCCCCTGCTCGCCCACCTGTTTCAGGCGGTCATAAGAGGTTTTCATAAAATCAATATGGCAATCGTCAAAGCGCCAGTCCGTGGCGTGAAAAACCGTGCCGTATTTGGTTTTGATGCGCAACGCCGAATTCTCGGGCAGCGAATGGACGACCGGAACATACTCGACTTCAAAATCAGGCAGTTTTACAACCGGGTTCTGATTTACGGAAATCAGTTCGACCTCGTTTTCCAGCTTATATTCGCGCAGGCGCGGCAAAATATGGCCGATGGTGAAATCAGTCGCATAGACGGGGCAGCGCAGGCGCGGCCAGATGTGGGCGATGGCGCCGAAGTGGTCTTCATGCGAATGGGTTATAAACATTGCGTCAATGCAGTCGCGATAGCTTTCCAACCAGGCCGGATCAGCCAGCCCCAGTTCCATGCCGGGGAAGTCGTCATTCAAAAAATCATAGCCGGCATCGACCACGATTATCCGGCCGTCGGATATGTAGGCATACATGTTCATGCCGACTTTTTCGGCACCGCCCAATGCGACAAAATAAAAACCTTCCTGTCTTAAAAAAGGCGGCAGGGCTGACGGCTCTTTCTGAGCCGGGTTCGGGGCGGCAAAGTCAAACTCCGCCTGCCCCGTCTTCTCAATTTCATTCATTTACAATCTGTTTCCTTTGCGGGTAAAATACATCACCGGCGTAAATCCTGCGGATGCGGCCGGACGTTTCCAATAACAATGAGCCGTGTTCGTCCACGCCTCTGAAAATTCCTTCAAGTTCCTCGTCTTCAAGACGGACGAGAATTTCTTCGTCAAGGCTTTTGACATGTGCCAGCCATTCGCGGCGAATCGGTTCAAAGCCTTCGGTCTTCCATAAATTAAAATAGTTGTCAAATTCAGCAATAAAAGAGCGCAGAAAATCAAGCCGTTCAACATTAATTCCCGCTTCGGCAAGGCTGACAGCCGGATAAAGCGTATTAACCAGCAGCGGCGCAACCTTAAGATTGACACCGATGCCGATGACCCAATAGTCGCCGGCTCCCTTTTCCAGCAGCATGCCGCTGATTTTTTTATCATTGACCAGTACATCGTTCGGCCATTTCAATTTGACATTCAGCAGCGGGTCCAAGTTTCTGACAGTTTGCCACAGGCTGAGCGAAGCGATAAAAACCAGCGCACCGAGATTTTTCAGCTCATTCTCCACGCCGAGCGAAAAAAACAGGTTGCCGTCCAGGCTCACCCAGCCGCGGCCGCGACGTCCCCGACCGTTGGTCTGGCTGCGGGCGCTGATGACCACTTTCTGGCCGCGGATATTTGCACTCAATTTTTTCACTTCATCATTGGTACTGCCGGCTTCCGCCATGTCATGCAGCATCCAATCGCCGATATATTCCATTTGTTATCCTTATAAAATCGTGCTTAAGATGTTTTCGGCGTCATGCATCAGATAGCGGGGATTTAAGATTGAAATCAATACCAGAATCAGGTTTACCATCAGGCAGATGTAAACCCCTTTATCCGCCCGGTCAAACGTATTGCCGCCGCGCGCGTCAAAATAAATTGTCTTAATCACATTCAAAAATGCATAGGCCAAAAGCAACAAAGCTGCCAAAATTAACCCTATAAAAGCATAACTCCCCTCAATAATCAAGTAATTTATTGCCGAAAGTTTGCCTAAAAAGCCCAACATCGGCGGCGTTCCCAGCAGCGAGACCATAAATATCAGCATGGCCGCGGCAATATAAGGCCGCACTTCCGCAAGGCCGGCAAGGTCTGCCGTTTCCGTCAGATAGTCGCCTTTACGCTTGAATGCGTAAAAAACCGAATAGACGCCGAACTGTGCCAGCAGCCAGACCAGAAGGCAGACAAAACCGCTGAGAAGGCCGTTGTCGTTCAGCTCGGAGACACACATCAGGACAATGCCCAGATTAAACAGCGCAACATAGGCAAAAAGCTTGCGGAGATTGGTTTCACTGTTGGCCCCCACTGCCCCCAGAATCACCGACAGAGCCGCACAGCCCATCAAAAACAGGCGGAGCTGCCCGTAAAGCGGAAAAAATACGTTGCTGAGCAGATTAACCAGCACGGCCAGATAAGCCAGCGGCGGGATAAAGGTCAGATAAGTGCCTGCCGGCAAAACAGAACCGCCGAGCACATCGGCATACCAGAAATGAAACGGCGCTATTCCCAGCATATACAACAGCGAAACAATCAGCAGCACCGCAGCCAGATAATGCAATCCGCCGGGGCGGTGCAGATGTTCCAGATATGTGCAGGCACCGGCATAATCATAAGGAATGCCCAAGCGGCAAAACAGCAGCAGGCTTGCGGCCAAGAGCAGGACAACCGCCAGGCAGCCCCAAAGATAGCGGCGCAGGACCGGGCGGGAAACCTCGTCAAAAGGATGCAGGCGGATAAAACAGGCGTTCAGGACAAAAGCGGCAGTCAGGCAGGCAGACAAAACGAGAAGATTCTGCGCCGAAACCGCCAGCGTCAGCAAAAGCAGCGAGAACAGCGCTGTGAGATAGAAGCTCAGGCTGGAACGGTTTTTGTTCAGAAACCATTTGCATCCCAAATAAAAAGATGCCAGCGCGGCAATATAAATCAGCGTTTTAAAAAGCGTGGTGTAAGAATCGTTGATAAGCCAGCCGGGCATAAAACTTTGGTTATAAAAGACAACCGTTCCCAACAGTGCCGCGGCTACGGCTATTTTGCTGACGGTAAAATAGGTTTTCGGCGTGGTGTTCTGCCGGAATCTGGCCGCAAGCAGCAGAACAAACATGCCGCAAAGAAGCAAAAATTCGGGAAGCATACTGATATGGTCGGCAAACATCATTTAAACTCCCATAAACCAAAGCGGATTGACAAAGGTGACGACCAGCAGGCCGGAAACCAGAGCCAGTCCGACAAACATACGTTTGGACAGGTCCATAATGCAGGCGGTATCCGGCGTTATGCCGCTGTTGTCCTTAAAGACATAGAGCTCCTGAAGCAGCGTTCCGGCCACCAGAACAATTGACAGCATTATCAATATGCCGGAGCGGATATTATAACTGAACAAATGCGACAGGATGACAAAGTTGTTGAGAAACATTGAGGACAAGGGCATACCCACGGCGGCCAGCACCAGAAAAGAATAAAGCAGCGAAAGCCTCGGTACCCGGCAGAGGATGCCGTGCGCGGAGACGGACTTGTCATCCTGCTCCCCGTCAATATAAGTCGTCAGAACTTCAAGGGCGGCAATAATGATAATAAAGGCAAAGAGAGAAAAACCGATATTGAGCAATATCTTGTCAATCGGCAGCAGCGCCCCGAGCAAAAACAAAATATAATAAACCGTCGCATAAGAAAAAATCTTATATTGGATGTCTTTGTTAATCAGGCCGATCAGCGCAATAAAGAGCATGCTGATGATGGCGATGATTTCCAGCAGGCTCAGATAATAGCCCACTGATTCCGGAACGCTTTGCGGACAGAAACGGATAAAGCCGTAAACGCCGGTCAGCGGAATAAGGTTGGCAATGACGAAGACCAGCGGATTGCGGGCGGCAGAATTAATCGCCGAAATCCAGTAATGAAACGGCCAAATCGGAATACGGGAGAGAAAAGAAACAAAAATTGCTCCCCAAATGCAGAGTTCAAGGTGCCGGTTAAGCTGCAGCCGGCTGACCGCGTCCAGAGCAAGGTTATGCCCTTCATGGTGATAGAGCACAGCCGTCGCAATGAACAAAAACAAAGCGCCGAGAAAGTTATAAATGAAGAAGCGCAGAATAACCGGCTGGCGGCGGATTTCTCCGAACATGCCGATTAACAGCCACAAAGGCAGCAACAACGCCTCAAAGAAGATATAAAAGGAATAAATGTCGGCCGCAACGAACAAGCCATTAAACATTCCCAGAAAAAGCAGTGTCATCAAATGCATTGACTTTCGGACATATCCCTGGTGCCGGGCTCCGACCAATCCGATGATGACGGCAAAATGAACGGCGGCAATGACCAGTACGGAAAAGATGTCGATGCCGAAGACGATGTCGATATGGGGATTTTGCAGCCAATGGAACGTTTCTTTAAGCTGCAGCCCCTCCTGCCCGCCTTTAAGGTTGACGGCAATGCGCCACAGCAAAAAGAGGCTGGATACCAGCGTCAAAATCGTTACGCTGAAGACATTGCGCCCGTTTGTCGTTTCATCGTCTTTGGCCGTGAGGGCAAAGAAAAAGCCGATAAAGGGAACCGCAATCAGCGTTGAAAGGATTGTCAGCGTATTTTCCATCAGTTATTCCCCTGCGAGAGATAATACGAACCGTAAGCCAGGCCGGTGCCGAGCAGAACGAAAAGCGGCCAGGCGATACGGCTGTCAGCGTGAATACGGCGGAAGACGTTAATCAGCACCGCCACCAGACGGTACAGCGAGTTAATAATCGTCCGTTCAATCAGCAGAAAATCAATTGTCAGCCACAAAACACGTCCTAGAATTTTAACCGGGCCGATGATAAAAACACGGTAAAAATCAGAAAACAGGTCAGCCGTCTGGATAAACTCGTGCTCATAAGCCCCGGCCAAGAAACGCAGCGGCCCGGCCGCCAGCAATACCAGAAAAATTCCCCAGGCGGCCATTGCCTCCGGCGGCAAAATGCGGTTTTGCATCGCAACTGCCGCCGTAAGGGCAAAAATCGTTCCGTTATAGACAATATTCGGATTCTTCAGCAGTGCCATGACCCGCTCATCGGCACGTGACTGTCCGAAATAAATCTGTCGCAGGACACAGGAACCGCTCAAAGCCAAAGCCGCAGCGTAAGCCAGCGTCCAATACGGGCTTCCGCCGGCGAGCGCCAGCGTTTGGAACAGTCCGAGAAATGCCAGCAGCGTTACGGCCAACGTCAGTTTCAGACTCCGGGCAAAGCCGCCCATGGCCGAAACATAAACTTCATTTGAACTGCCGACGGAAACAAGCATCCAACAGGCATTAAGCAGAAAGCCGCCCACCCAGAGCCGGGCAAATGCCGGGCCGGCGATATGGAAACCGCCGGAGAATATGCCGTATAAAAAACCGAAGAGCATCATATTAAAGTATATGCTTTTCTGCCGCAGGTCGTCTTTCAGCAAAGCCCCCTGCAATCCCCAGGCGATGGACAGAGCGGCAAAAAGGTGCAGCATCGGATAGGAGTATTCAGACAGAGGCAGCAACATCGACGTCTTGCACAAAATGATAAAACCGACGACAGGAGTGGAAAGATAGGCCAGTGCGGCTATCCGGTTCATGTCAAGGACAGCCCAGTCCATCAGCGGCGCCTGAAACATAAACAGGCCGGACTTGATGAAAAGGCACAGCAACAGCAGAATGCAAAGCAAATCCTTATGAGCGCCCATGCGGTCATATTCAACGAAATCGGCCAGACGGATTGAACCGATATAGCCCCAGATGAGGGCAAAAAGCATAAACAGCCCCATATCCGCCAGCAAATTGTAAAAGATATAACGCCGGCGCGCCGAGCTGTCGTTAATCATATAGAAACCGAAGATATCAATCAGGCAGGCGCTGACCAAAAGCTGAATGGCGTTTTCGCTGCAAATCAGCAAAATCAGGGCGGCAAGATTCAGGCATATCTGTCCGTTAAAGCGGAAACGATCTTCCTCCTGCGGGTAGCTTACATTAAACAGCATAACCGCCACCGCAATCACGAAAAAAGGAAAAATCTGCATATAATGCAACGGAGAGGAAAACAGACTGATTTTAACCGGATAGTAAGCCGAAGACACCCAGTCATAAGTGAAACCGTCGGTATAGCCGAGCTGCCAGTTCTGATAAAAATTAAGCAGCAGAACCGCCCCGGCAGCTGCCAGAAAAAAAGCCAGCAGCCGCGACAGTCTCTTTCCCCGAAACAAAATCGAAACGCCGCCAAGTGCGGCCAAAATGAGAAATATCTCAAATATCATAACGGGAAAGACCTCATCTATCAGATTAAACCGAAAGCTAATATAACAAAAAAAACATTTTTTTAAAGTCATAATGCCGACTAATCACCAGCCCGCGTCTTGACAACCGAAGAAAGGATTTTATGATGTCTGCCGAAGGAGAGAAAAATGGAAAGCAAAACAAATGTCATGCGGATTCTGGACAAACTGAAGGTTCCCTACGCCCATTACTGCTATGAGGGCAGCGGTGCCGTCAGCGGAACGGAAGTGGCCGCCGTTTTGGGGCAAAATCCCGCTCAGGTGTTCAAAACACTGGTTACGGTTGCCAAATCCAAACAACATTATGTTTTCATGCTGCCGGCGGGAAAAGAGCTTGATTTGAAAAAAGCCGCCGCCAGCGTTCATGAAAAATCGGTTGAAATGATAAAAAGCAAAGAGCTGCTGCCGACAACCGGCTATATTCACGGCGGCTGTTCGCCGATTGGTATGAAAAAAGCGTTTCCCACGGTTATTGACATCAGCGCTTCGGCTTTTGAAACAATTATTTTCAGTGCCGGAAAAATCGGCTATCAGGTCGAAGTTTCGCTGGCCGGGCTTGCCAAAGCCGTTAAATTTACACTGGCGGATATTACCGAGCCAGCTGATTTTCAATCCAGTGCAGGATAATATCAACAACATAGCGCTGCTGTTCGGCCGTTAATTCTTTTCCCGGGGCTATTCGGTGCCATTTTTGCAGGCATTGCCGACAGCAGGTTCCGGTAGCATGCTGGGCAACAAAGACCGGGTGGCTGCGCATCGGTGTCTGCCTGCCGTCATTGGGAATATCGGCCGGAGCCAGCCGACGGGCAACGAAATCTTCGGCATGGCGGCGAATCGTCTCCACCCCTTTTTCTCTGACATAGTCTTTATCGGCGGGCAACAGCTTAAAGCGGCTGCGGAAAGCTGATCTGTTCAGTCTGGCGAATATATCTTCATTCATCGGTTTGCTCTTTAATGCGAAATCTTTTTTTTGACGATAGCCTTTTCATAAAAATTTATCAAGCTGATAAAAAAGTGCTTGACCTAGAGTAAGCTCTAAAGATTATGCTGATTACAGAATCGTTCAAGCAGGGAGAAAACATATGAAACATGCTTTGAAAACTCTGGCGGTATTCTCCGCCCTTTTAACGGCAACTTATTCAATCTCAGGAAAGGCAGCAGAAATGAAGAAAGCTTCGATTGACACGATTTTTGAACAGGGAGAACCCAATCCTTACGGCCGTTTTTTTACCGGACAGACTTATCTGACCCGTCTCAGTGCGAACGACACGACCTGGAATTCTTCCCTGGCCAATGTTACCTTTGAGCCGGGAGCCAGAACCAACTGGCACAAGCACAGCGGCGGCCAGATTCTGCTGGTGCTGGGCGGCGAAGGACGTTATCAGGAGAGGAACGGCGAAATCCGCGTTTTGAAAAAAGGCGACGTCGTCCGCATTCCGCTGAACGTCGAACACTGGCACGGCGCGGCCCCGAACAGCTGGTTTACCCATATTTCAGTCGAAACCAACCTGCCGAATAACCAGACGACCTGGCTAGAACCGGTTTCTGACGCCGAGTATAAATAATGAAAAAATATTTTATCACCGCGGCAATCATTCTGGCCGTTTTAGGCTGCGGATTCTTGCAAAGAAAGGACAACAAAATGGACAATTTAGCGGTTACCGATCCGGATTTGGCCTTAATCAGAAAAAACTTCATTGAACAAGAGGTTCTTCCGCACGGGAAGCTTCCCGCCAAAACCCGTTATCTGGTTTTGCTGGCGTCACATGTTGCCACACAGTCGCCGAAAGAATTTGAACTGACGCTTAATGAGGCGCTGGATAACGGCATTTCGCCGACGGAAGCCAAAGAGACGGTTTATCAGACGGTTCCTTACGCCGGCCTGGCCAAGGCAGATGATTTTATTCTGCTCGCCAACCGTATTCTGACCGAGCGAGGCGTCAGGCTGCCGCTGGAAAGCCAAAGCACGACCAATGCCGGCAATCGTCTGGAAAAAGGTATTGAGGTTCAAAGCCTGATTTTCGGAGCAGAGCACATCAGCGGCATGCGGGCGACAGCGCCGCAGGGACTGAAACATATTCAGGATTATCTTTCCGCAAATTGTTTCGGTGATTATTATACCCGCGGGGGCCTTGACGTGCAAACCCGAGAATTGCTGACTTTTGCAACTCTGGTCTCGCTCGGCGGCGCCGACGCTCAGGTCAGAGCCCATGTTCAGGGCAACCTGAATGTCGGCAATGACCGCCGGGTTTTACTGGACACCGTTTCCCAGATGCTTCCGTATATCGGCTATCCGCGTTCTTTAAACGGCATTGCAGCCATTAACGACATTACAAAGGACAAAACAAATGACTAAAAAAATATTGGTTTTATCTTCCAGCTTCCGCAAAGGCGGAAATTCCGACACGCTCTGTGACCAGTTTGTCAAAGGTGCCGTTGAGGCCGGGCATCAGGTTGAAAAGATTTTCATTAACGACAAGAAAATCGGCTATTGCCATGGCTGCGGCGTTTGCAATACGACGCATAAATGCGTTCTTCACGACGATATGGCCGAAATTCTGGACAAGATGGTACAGGCTGACGTTATCGTTATGGCAACCCCGGTTTATTTTTACAGCATGAACGGTCAGATGAAGACGCTGATTGACCGTACGGTTCCCAGATATGAAGAAATCGCGGGCAAAGACTTTTACTTTATTGTTGCCGCGGCAGACAGCAACCGTGCGAATATGGAAAAGACGCTGGAAACCTTCCGCGGCTTTACCGAAGACTGCCTGCCCGATGCGCATGAAAAAGGCGTGATTTACGGTACCGGAGCCTGGCAAATCGGCGACATCAAATCAAGCCCGGCAATGGAAGAGGCTTATCAAGCCGGGCGGAATGCTTAAGTTTTCCGATAAAAGAAATCCCGCCATTGACGGGATTTCTTTTTATTCTGCGGCCATCACCAGCCGGCTTTCCATCAGGCGGGCGGCATCTCGTCCGGAGGCCAAAGCTTCAACAATCGTCGAGCCTCCGTGTTTGCAGTCACCAGCATAAATGATGCGTTCATCATTCACTTTGGGGTCGGCGCGGCTGCCGATTGCAGTGACAATCAGCGAAAAGCCCGGGAGTTCAACGGTTGAATTGGCAAGCGGCTGCCAATGGCCGTCGGTCAAACGGTTTTTGCGGATATAAAGCGAATAGCCGTCAGCCGTTTTTTCTATTTTTTCCGGGCTGCTCATTGACATAATATCAATTTCACGCTTCAGAAGTTCCAAATATTCCAACTGAGAAATGCGCATATCGGCCAAGCGCCGGCGGACAAACATTTCCACCTGTGCCGCTCCGTTGGCAGCCGCCGTAAAGGCACAGTCAGCCGCCACATTGCCGCCGCCGATGACGGCGACCCTGCCCTTGGTTTCATATTTTGACGGATGATGCAGATACTCCATATAACTGACGGCATATTCCTGTCCGGGAATACCCAAATCAGTAACGTTCGGTTCGCCGGTCGCAACAATAACTCCGTCAAACCCCTGACTGAACAAGTCCGACGGACTGCCGATTTTGGTGGTCAGGTAAAGGGTGATAAAATCACGGTTGAAAATAAACGACCAGTCTTTGGCGATAACTTCATAAGGCAAGCGTTCATCGGGAATCATATTCAGAGCACCGCCGATTTTATCGGAAGCCTCGTAAAGGCAGACATAATATCCCTGCTTGCCGAGTTCGGCCGCGGCTGCCAGACCGGCAGGCCCGGCACCGATAACGGCCACCTTGCGCCCGTTGGGACGAATGGCTTTGGCTTCGGCAGACGGGTTGCGATAATTTTCCAGGATGGTCGCCTGAACTTTAGGAATATTAACCGCAAAATCAATCCGGCTGCGGGTGCAGGCTTTCATACAGAACTTATCCGGGCAAATCAAACCGCAGGTCTGCCCCATCGGATTATTCCGGGTGATGGTGGCGACCGCTTGTTCAAAATCGCCGTTTTTGGCATGGCTGATAAATTCCTGCGGGCTGCAATTTACCGGACAGGCATTCATACAGGGCTTATTGGCACAATTGAGACAGCGGTCCAATTCCGCCTTTAGCTGGACTTTGGTTAAATAAAGTGATTTTGTCTGCGCCATTGTCAAACCGTTCGAAAAAGAGTGTTTATTTGAGGGGAATGTTAGCCGTACGACAGCGGAATGTCAACAGAATCTTCGCTGCGGCGGTATTTGTTTTCTCTTTGACAAGGCAAATAAATTTCTTCCGTTAAACCGATTTTTGTGTTATGACAATAGCAGCATTATTTTAACAAGGAGCCGAACAATGGGATATAAAGCGCTGATTATCTTAAATATTGTTTTGTTAGCCGTGATTGCCCGGTTAGTTTTCAAACCTCTTTCTCCCGCACCGGGCATTCGTGTCTGGGAGGGTGAAACCTGGACGGCGGCTCAATACGGAAGCCGTTATATTTTAAGCATCAAAAACCATTCCGAACTGGCGTCAGCCATTACTTCTTTCGCCAAAGCCAGAGGAATTACCAGCGGCAGCATTTACGGCATCGGCGCGGTTAATTCCGCCACACTGCGCTTTTTTGATCCGTCCACAAAAAAATATATTGATAAAACGTTTGACGGACAGATGGAAATTGCCAACCTGACCGGAAATATCGCCATGAAAGACGGCGGCGATTTAATCCACCTGCATGTTACACTGGGAACCCGCGACTATCAGGCGCTGGCGGGACATCTGCTGGCAGCCAGCCTCAGCGGAGCGGGAGAATTCGTGGTTGAAACAATGCCCGGCATTGAACTGGAAAAAAACTTTGATAAAAATATCGGGCTAAATCTTTATAATTTCAAAAAATAAAAAGCGGAAACCTTGCTTCCCGAAGCAAGGTTTCTTTTTTTGTGCCGGTGTCGTCTAAAGTTGAGATAGATTTGCATTTTTGCATGCTTATATCTGTTGTAACAGTGTCAAGAAAAACGAGGCCCGTTTTGCGATATAAACCACGAAAAATAAACAGTGCCGGCATTCAAAAGGAAATCTTACCGATTGCACAGATTTTGCCGGATATCCTGAAGAAAAATCTGCCTTCCGGGGATATGAGCTGATATGCCAGAAGATAAAGAATCTCCGTATCTGCACATCGTGAAAACAGCTCATTACTTTGAGCGATTTTGGCCTCCAGCCTCCCGGTTCGAACAGCTCTCCTATACAATAAAAAAAACACCTCACAAGGAGGTGCTTTTTTTATTGGTGATGCGGTTTCCAGTCATCGCGAACTGGTCTAACCCACCGCAAACTTTTGCGTATAAACGCTTTGAGGAAGGAACGAACTTCTGCGAATCAACCGATTTTTTATTAGAAGCACTTTCGATCCTTCTCGAACTTGTCTAAAGTTTAATACACGTTTTTTTCTTTGTCAATAGCGAAATAAATATTATATATTCAAAATTTCAGAATATTTATTTTTTACATAATCAGCTCCAGTATTACTGGATAAGTCTATTTCCAAAGATTGCTTTAACATATTCATGGCATAACTATTTTTATCTAAAATATCACCCCACCGTTTTATGTAAATTTTTTTCAGTGGATTTTTTTCGGAGTATCCCATTAATCCTGACTTTGTATCAACTATATCTCCATCAATAATATTTTTTTCAATATCTGAAGAAATGATAATCAGATCAATTTTCCAATTTTGAAACTCGGGACAATCCTTTATAATATCATAATAATCGCGAATTTGCTGGGCTTCTTTTTTACCGATAGTTACTTTAGGTCTTTTTAATTCTACAATAAGAGCCCAAGGATCTTGCTCAAAATATTGCTTTTTTGTAAAAAATAAATCTGGAATTCTATGTCCCCCTTCAAATTCTTCCTCAATAGATAATCCATCAATTTGACTACGGATTTCATTAATAAGCGTATTAAAACTCTGGTCAGAAAAGGACAAATTAAATTGTTCTCCAAATATCCAAGGTTCTTTTTCCAAAATTTTATGCAATTGAGAACGTTCTCTTATAGTTTTTGCCAAATCTCCATAAACCATATATCTTAGGCCTGATAAAAATTTGAGGCGATCTGATACTATCTTAGTCGTTTTAATCATCGCCGGTAAAGGAGTTTCATTTAATAATTTCGAAAATTCAATCGTTTCTTCACTTGTAAGCTCTAACAAATTTTGTAAAATATTTACAAAATGCTCTGGCTCTTGTTCAATAAGCACTTTAACTGTTGCTGCAATAAATTTTCGAGTAGAAGGATTCCGTAAAACAGCTGGTTTTTTCTCATTGATCTTTATGATAATATTATCATAAAGAGGCTGGCTGACTTTTTCAGAGGGAGAAAGATCTTCCTCATTATAAGGATAAAGATTTTGTTCTTTAAGAGATTTAATAATATCATTTGTTTTTAATTTTTTCTGGTAAATTAAAAAATTTTCCCGAATTTCTTTAGCTTGCTTTTCTATTTCAGAAAAATCTTTATTCTCTTCTGAGAATTCAAGTGTTTTATTATTCTTCGCTTCTTCTACTCGCTTAGATGCAATATACAAAGAATTATTTGTTTTTTGAACAGAGCTATCTAAACGTTCCTCTTTTAAAATATTGTAACTATGATCACACCAAAACAATCTATTATTATCTGCTGAATTTTGTTTCCAGATAATTGTTTTGACATTAACATCATCATACGGTGCTTTTAATGTTTCTGTAGACGAGGCGTCAATGTGTTCAGAAACAGAAAGTTTCTCGCCATTCAAATAAATTGATACAGAATTATTTGTTTTTTTATCAACATCTAAGACTGTTAAAAAATGCCGTTCCAAATTTTCTTTTAGTTTTTCACCATCAGGAAGATCAATATTACGATCGTTAGCATATGCTGTAAACAAAGTTCCCGTCGGGGTATTTATTTCATCTAATTTGTCGCCATTTTTAAACTGAAAAGCCTGAGGCGCATCCTCTTTTCCGACAATAATTGTAGTTGTTTCTGTTGTTTTACTTTTCCATTCAACAACAGCTCCTAAAGCATAGCTTTTAAAGCGCCCATCCCCATTTTTTCCATGTAAATTACGGTTAAACTTATTTGTTTGTCCAATCTTTTTTTCAGAATATCCCCGGCGAAGGAAAGGATCCCACTCATTATTTTTATCCGGTGCTTTTATACCGCATCCATTATCTAAAACGCTTATTGTTTCAATTACACCCAATAAATTATACTTTATTGATACGTCAATACGACTTGCTGATGCATCTAGAGAATTATGTATAATCTGGGTTAATGCTTCAAAAGCATTACCTTTTATATATGCATCCATTGTATGATCATCATTGATGATAGAAGCAATTTCAAATTCAGCCACCATAACTCTATCCCTAGAAAAAACAATTATTGTATCGTTAACATACCTTAATAAAAAAATCAATGATGATAAAAAATATAATCTGCAATTATATTGTATATTAATACAACATCTTATCTAAAAAGTTTTTGAAATAATATTCATTCAAGGTTTTTATGACACCATGTAATTTTTTCTCTTTGGCTAATTTTAGGACATCTTTTCCATTTTTCCAGTGTATTTCCACGTTATTTTTAATCGTTACCGAAGTCAATAATTCAATTGCTTTTTCGTCAAAATCACTAGTAGTCCAAAAATTAAATAGAAATTTTTTACCATTATTTTGTGGATCTTTCTGCAATAAAGTCTTCCTGACAAAAGGAATCGTATCTTTCAGCCATTCACTGATTTCCTCTGCGTTAACCTTATGATTCGGTAAATATCCTTTACATTCTATAATAATAAATTCACTAGAATTTTGAGCAAAAACATCTAATTCTTTTTCTTTATCATTTGAAGTAATATGCTTACTGTTTTCTATGAATTGTGCTGAAAAAGTATTTTGTGCCAAATGTACACAAATCATTTCAAACAGAGGTCCTCGAATTTGATTGGAAATCCCTTCAAAGGTTGATAATTTATCGAATAATTCATACATTTTTTGAGGATCTTTAGTTATTGCTGCTGCTAGATTTTTTAGGCTTGTATATAATTCAGCAAATAGTTTTGCAGTTTCTTCCCCATATAAATTGGAATAAGTGGCAACGATAATACCTTTATTTCTCAATATACTAAATGTATCTGTTTCAAAAGAAGGAGCTAAAATTATAGGCAGAAACTTCGGTATATTACGGCATTTCTTTAACATTTCCAACTTATTTAAATAATATTGGATTTGTGACGAAGAAACTATTGAATTTAAAAATAAGTCACAAACAATAGAACCCTGTTTGGGTATTTTATTACCAAGTAATGGATAAAGGTATGAAGGGCCTGTCAAATCCCAAAAAGTCGAGACAAATTGAGGAGGAGAACCATCTAAAGAGGTTCGATATATATTTTTTTTAAAAGAAACAAAATTTAATTTTTTTAGCCAATCCTGTAATAATTTAAGCTGAATTATTCTCATAGTTTCATCAGCTTGAACTGAGATGTTATTATAAGCAGATAAGTACAAATAAGTTCCCATCGCTTCAATATTAATAGACGAAAGGAGGCCAGAATCTAAAAGGTTTTGTTTAATCAGTTCAGGAGGAATATGTCCTTTTTGATTTCCCGAACCACAAATAATAGGAAAATCTTTTTCAACAATGAAGCCACTTTTTGCTCTCAAAGCTTCTAAAGCATAGCCATAGACAGAATGTTCTTCAAGTAAAATTTTAGTAAGCTTTTCGCAATAATCGGGAGTTTTCCAAAATGCTTTATGGTAAAATATTTTAGCTTTATTTGCTAAATGAATTTTGGAAACAGAACGAAATGGGTCTTTTAAACGTGATATGGATTTTCTGACGGAAGTATTTGTTTTTCCTTGCGATACAAAATATTGTATTATTTGCCGTGATGACACAACAATATTGTCCTCGATATAACAATGTAGTTCGCTTCTATTCATTATGTCACACTCCGCTATTTATAAACAAAAATAACTACGTTCCTGGCGCATTTTTTAATGGAGAAATTATGTGCTTATTTTTCAATATGTTAATAAACAAATAATACTGACAATAAAAAAACAATTGTCACATAGATACAGAAAACTAATTAATTATGCCGCTACTTTATTAATTTTTCAATCAAATCTTGCATTTCCCCTCAACCTTTTTATTGAAGATTAAAATATTATTCTATACGATACGGTTATGAATTCAGACTATCAAAGCAAATATTGGGCCTTAGAGGTTCAAACATCATCCAATAATACGGATATTAATAAATTATCCGGTTCTTTGGTAACGTCCAATATTGATCTTAATCCGCATCAGATTGATGCAGCCCTGTTTGCTTTGAAATCTCCTGTTTCTCAGGGGGCCATTCTCGCTGACGAGGTAGGTCTTGGTAAAACTATTGAAGCAGGAATTATCATGTCGGAGTATTTTTCTCGTAGCAAAAAACATCTGCTGGTAATTGCGCCCGCTTCTTTGCGAACACAATGGAAAAACGAACTGGAGGAGAAATTTAATCTTCCGGCTCAAATCATTGACAATACTACCTGGCAGCAGCCCCGCCGCAAAAAAGGTGTCAGTCCATTTGACTTTGAAGGTGTAACTATCGTTTCTTACAATTTCGTTGTACAAGGAACTAAGGATTTTAGCCTGTATCCGTGGGATTTAGTGGTTTTTGATGAGGCTCATAAACTTCGGAATTTTTATAAAGGGGATAATAAAACGGCTAATATTATCTATAAAACCTTTGCAAATACGAAGAAATTGCTGTTAACGGCGACGCCGATCCAAAATTCCCTGATGGATATTTTCTCACTGGTGTCACTAATTGATGCAAATATTCTGGGCAATCAGGATTCTTTTATTGAAACCTATATGTATACGGAACGAAAACACCAAGAACTTCGCCAACGGTTACAATCGGTTCTGCATCGCACTCTGCGCAAAGATGTTCTGGAGTATATTCGTTATACGAACCGCGAAGCCATGACCGTAGCTTTTGAGCCTTCGCCGGAAGAAGAGGAATTATATAATCGGGTTTCATTGTATATTAAGCTCCATGCAAAATTTGGGATACAAAGTCATGCCCGTAATTTAGTTGTCATGATGATTCGTAAGCTCATGAGCTCCTCTACTGCTGCAGTCAAAGGTACGTTAAAGGGAATAAGAGATAAGGTTTCTATGCTTCAGAAATTGATGGATAATGGCGAAGATGTGACCGATTTAATAAACATTTACGACATGACATCACAACATGATCCGGAAATTAAGAATTATAATCGGCTTTATAAAGGCCGTGGGAAGATCCTTAATCCAATGGAAATAGATCCGGAAAGAAAGTTATTAGACGATTTGATTGCTCTTGCTGACAGCATTAAGGTTGATGGCAAGACTTTGAAGCTGATTTCAGCCATAGAAGAAGGTTTTGCAAAGAAGAAACAGCGGAAAGTCATCATTTTTACCGAAAGTTATCGTACTTTGGAATATTTGTTCGATTTCCTGACGGAAAACGGCTTTCGGGATAAAATTATTACCTTTAGCGGCAATAATAACTCTCCGCTGCATAATAGAATATACAAGGATTATTGCCGCCGGTATCCCGGAAAAGTAACAGGTTCCAAGGCAACAGACATGCGGCAGGCAATCGTCAGTCACTTTCGGGATAACGCAGAAATTATGATTGCAACGGAAGCAGCCGCGGAAGGATTAAACCTACAGTTTTGCTCGCTTTTGATCAATTATGATCTGCCATGGAACCCGCAGCGAATAGAACAGCGGATCGGACGTGTCCACCGCTATGGGCAGAAACAGGATGTTGTCATCATTAACTTCATTAATAAGAAAAATTTGGCCGATATTCGTTTATATGATATCCTGCAGTATAAATTTAAGCTGTTTGATGGCGTTTTCGGTGCCAGCGATGAGATTCTCGGCTCCATGTTTGATGGTGTAGATTTTGAGCGGGCAGTCGCTAAAATCTTAGATGAATGCCGAACAGAAGAAGAAATAACCAAAGCCTTTGATGCTTTACAGGAAATGTTGAACTTTAAAAGGGAGCAAGGTATTGAACAGGCAAAACAGCTTGTTTTGGAAAATTTGAATCCGACATTGCAGGAAAAGCTCCATGTAACTCAGACACGTGTTGAGACCTTTTTAAGCCGGGACAAGCAGGTTTTCTGGAATCTGACGAAAAATATTCTTAAAATTATTGAACCGGACTTTTTTATCAATGATGATACAAAAACTTTCGGACAATTTGAGACTCAGGTCTTTCCAAATGTTCATTCTGAGATTAATTTTGCCGTCAATTTTTCCCATCGTTTGGATTATACTAAGCGCGATACGATCCATATGTATTACAAGGATAAAAAAGCGCTTCGTCGCCAACCTGCAGCATATAACCCTCAATCCGCATTCGGAAAAAGAGTTTTGGCCACCGCCTTGGAGCTTAAAACACCACCGACGCATCTGATTATAAAGGCACTCAAGCTCAAAGCCGGATTACGGGGGCGTGTCCGTGTCAGTCTGTATAAGCAAACGGCTCCGGATATCAACCAGCGCCTTATTTGTACTTTTATTAGCCATGAAGGAGAAAAGCTGGATATTTCTCCGGAAATATTTTTTGATAATATTATCGGTACAGAACCAATTCGTGATTATAGTTTTGCCGATTTGTTAATTTCTTTGCATGAAAATGATGTAAAATCAGCCGCAGACAAGGATAAAAAAGCAACAGCAGAGCTTTTACGGGAAGAAACGGAAAAGCTGAACCGTTGGCAATATGATGAAGTTAATGGTATTCGTTTAGGCGTAGCCAAGATAAAAAATAAAATCGATGCCGCGCATAAAAAGCTGTTTACGGAAAAAATAATCAGCAGAAAACTGGCTCTCCGTAAGAAAATTGCTCATCTGCAGGAAAAATATGAGATGGACAATTTTGCGTCACTGGATAAGGAAAAGGCAATAAATCTTGCTTATAAACGCCTTTTAGAGAAGAAAAAGAAGGCCCTTAAGTTTAATTATTCTTCCGAGCTTGTTTTTGATTGCACTTTTACCACTTTTTTATAGGAAGCTCTCCAAATTATTTCATCAGTTTTAAAATCATGAATATAAAATTTCGATCGAACATCGTTTAAAAGTTCCCAAAAATAATTCTTTCCAAGATCTGAACAAATTTCCTCCGGATATATGTAGAAATATTTACCCGGTATCGTTGGATCATACTTTATGCTTTTCTCATACAAAGGAGTTAAATATTCTAAAATACCGATTCTTATATTATTTAAAAATTCAGCCAGTATTGTAGTTTGCAAAATTAGATTATCACTTTTAAATCTTTCAAATAAATCATCTAAGGCAATTATAATATCTTTAGCAGGAACTTCTTTATAGCATTTTCGGATTATTTTACCTAAACGAGATATTTTCCAAGACAAATTAGTAATATTATGTTTGCTAATGTTTCCACAGATCTGTATGAGATCTTTTTTACTTATTATCAAATCAAAAAAATCTCTTTTATCTGCGATATCAATATCTTTGATTACTATTTGTTCAGATAACCATCTTTCAAATAATGTAACCGTAGCTTTTAAGGAGGTTATTTTACCAGAAAGCAAAGGGTTTTCACAAATATTTTTTAAATGATCTAAGTAGGATATTCGTTTTTTCAAAATATCTTTTGTAGGAGAAAGAAAATCAATTAAAAGAATTGTAAATAATTTTTGATGAGATGCTGACTTCATTCTAGCTTCAGAAAAAGGTGTGCCATAAAAATCCATCATTTCATAATTAACCATACCGTTAATCATATCTAGAACTGTTTTTAAAATGACACATTCCTCCTCTTTTGATGTCAGATTTAATTCTTCTGATAAAGAAAGACAATTATTACTTGCTGGATTAGCCATTTATTTTACTACCCAATTTATCAAAGCAGCTTTTCCAACCTCAATAGCGGTTGAAACGCTAAAATCTTTAATTTTACTGAAAATTGTATCATTTTTCAGAACGTCTAGAAACTGATATCCTTGTGCAGTTAGGCGAAAAGTTTGAAAACGATAGGAAATACTGCCATCCTGTTCTCGAAAAGCTCCCAAATTTTCATCATCACAATCCAAACAAAGATTATCATTTAAAATAAACATATGCCCCCAGAACTTATCCCAAAGTAATTTATTGCAAATGTCAAGATCAAGTTTATCTGTTAATTGATCTGTTCCAATAAAATGACTTTCATTATCAACCATTACAGTTAAAATCTGTTTCAAGAAATCATAGTCTATTTTCATTTCTATTCTTCATCCTCAAATTCAAAATCTTCATCGGAAAAGTCTTCCCGGACCGGTAACGGATAACCGGCAGAGCCCCATTGGCATTTCTTTAGAATTGCCTGCGGGATTTTCTTTATGGTAATATTATCATAAGCCGTTTTATTACCGGTGAAAGCACCGCAACAGATCAGCAGGTTGCCATCCCCCAGGGCTTGAGACATCTCCGCCAATAGCTGTTCCTCAACATTCATCGTTGTTGTGAAAATAAAGTTCTTTTCGCTGGAGTAGCCTTGTTTCCAATAAGTTTCCTTGTCCGGCGCATATTTATATCCCATCAGCTTACACATGGCTTCAGCCAACATTTCCGGATTATATTTGTCCGAAATAACCTGCCGCCCGTGCTTATCCGTTACAATCAAGGTTGAACCAAGTTCATAGAACTTAAACCCACCACCGCCTTGCCATTTCACTGATTTCGTAATACCACCGGCATCCTCACAATCAATGACTTTCTTTAATCGCGGCAGACAATGGGAATAAATATGGTCCCCCATCTCAATACCAATCCAGCGCCGCCCCATCTTATGAGCAACAGCAGCTGTCGTACCAGAACCTAGAAAACTATCAAGGACTAAATCGCCGGGATTGGAGGCTAAAGTTAAAACACGCTCAATAAGGTTTTCTGGTTTAGGATTAGTAAACGGATTTTTTCCAAATAATTGTTGAGAGTGTTTTGTTGCATTTGTTGTCGTGTCAACATCGTTCCAAAGTGTTGTTAATACCTGTCCTTTGTCAGTTGCTTCATTCAAATATCTTTTTAGCTGAGGTTTTGATGTCCCATTTTTTCCAAATACGATACGTCCTTCTTTTAAATATCTTTCATATTCATCTTGGGTTGTTCTCCAATGTCTGCCATAAGGAGGCAAGTAGACCTCTCCCGTATTAGGATTTTTTATTGGATACATTAAATTTTCTCGAATTTCAGGAGCATCAAAAGGCGTTGCAGTCCATTTTCCTCTCGGATCATTATCGGGATTATCAAATTTAGTCTCATCAATTTCTCCCTTAAATAATTCATTTTTTTTAGCTTTGGTACGAATAATATCGATTTGTTTTGCGTAGACTAAAATGTGATTTGTATTTAGGGAAATAATTGCATCATTGGATATTGATTTTCTAGAATTCCAAATAACATCAGCAATAAAGTTTTTTCTTCCAAAAATTTCATCACATAATATTTTACAATAATGGGTCTCATTATCATCTAATGTTATCCAAATACTTCCATCATCTGCCAGCAAATTTTGTAAAATTTCCAATCGCTCTCGCATTAGTGATAGCCAAATGGAATGTTCATATCCATCATCATAATATTCAAAAGCATTACCGGTATTATATGGTGGATCTATGTAAATGCATTTAATTTGTCCTGAATATTCAGCTTCCAAGGCTTTTAATGCCAATAAATTATCACCATGGATAAGCATATTGTCAAAGGTTGGAGCAATTTCCGGTTTTTGCTTAAAAAGCTGCCGGTTCATTTTTTCCTGAATTTTAGGATCAGCCGAGTATGATTTTTCCGCATCCTCAATTAAAATCCGCGGTTCAACGTCAACGCGCTCATTTTTTCCCGGCCATACCAGCTCTAATCTCTGCAATTTATCTGACATTTATTTCCTCAACATTAGGACGGTTAATTTCTTTAAGCAGTTTGCTTTCATACTCTGTATAAGGAATATTAACTAACTTGATAAAATCATTTTTACTATCAATAGTCTTAATTTTTTCTATAAGCATTAAACATTTTTTTGCACAATTTTTTGCTTGTTTATTTATATCTTCAAGATATTTCTGTATTTCAGGTTTTTCAGAAGGGTTTACTACCCCTGGCAAACTATTATGGTATCCCTCTAGTGTTGTTATTAAAATTTCACAATCGCGTTGAACATCCAAAAGTACAGAAAGAAATTTATTATCATAAGGTAGGAAAGAAATAAAATCTTTTGCCTTTATTTGTGTGCAAGTATCATGATAGGCTATTGTATAGTGATTATTACGTAAATTTTTAAAACGGCTCTCATAGTTTGTCTGTTCAGTAATTTCCTTAAAATCAAAGATACTTTTATGCAAAACGGCCAATAAATAATTAGCATTATCACTAATGCTTTGCTTCAGTTTTCTTTCTTCAGCTTTATCCACTCCATAATGTTTGGTCAAAAGCCATACTATAATAGGTATCCAAATAGCTCCTGTTGCAGGAATTATTATATCTTTCCACCAATCCCATGAAGTATGCATTTTTTATAAAATTCCTCATATTTTACTTTTTACACACTATATCGGAGGAAATTTAAAAAGTCAAAAAACTAAAGAACAATTACAATGAATTTTATTATTATCTCTTTATTTTTATCTGTTCTTGACATTTTATCGCTTCTGTATTTTACTCTCAGACAGAGGTTCAGCTGAGAAACTGCTACTGGTGGTTTCAACTGCATTACCTCTTTTTTATTTAAAAATTGTTGAAAAATAGTCCGATAGTATTGACAAATTAAAATAAATATGTTAAATATTACATAGTAATAGAAAGCCTCTCTCAGTAACTGATAATTAGAACTTCTAATTATCAGTTACTGAGAGGATATAGCAATATTACATATTGACAATAATAATACTAAATGTAATATACAGTTATTGATCATCTACCATGTTGTAGAAAGATTTTCGGGACCGTTCTCTTGAGCGGTCTCCGCTTTTTTAAAATCTTGGATCACGACAGATGGACATATCTCTCTGAATGCTTCTCAATGTACCGCGATAGCTGACACAGTATGCAGTAATTAACTCAAAAGATGTTTTTGCTCTATTTTCACCAAGAATGACATAATATTTTTCATTGGGAAGCCAAAAGAAAATTCTGCGTTGTTTACCTTTATGGGTAGTGCATTCTTTCTCCCAGCATATTATTTCTCTGTCTGTATAGTGTAAAAGAACATAAGCACACCAATGTAATCTCCTGATGCGATTAAAATCGGGTGTTCTTTCAGGATCCCCTTCGGTTATCAAATGCCAAAAACACTCATGTTTTCCTGCGTCTTCAGGATTTTGACGGCAGGTTATGGGTTTTCCTAAAACTTCGATTGGTGGTATATATAATTCATCCAAATAAATTCTATACAGATTTTCCAATTCTTCTGTATATTTATTGATGTCAATATCTATTAAATCAGGAAGAACTAGACTCATTGCTGCCCTTCCCAAATCAATAAATTAAATTTTGTGTTAAGATAAGGAGTTTTCCTGTTAAAATTAATATGTAAATCTTCTTCAATCTTTTTGCATAAGCTTAATTTCGTTGCATTAGGTGCTGTTTTAATCTCAGGCAGTCTATCCTGATATCCCACAGCTCCGATTAATATATCTGCCAGTTGTATAATTTCAGATTCAAAAGAACGAATTTGTTGGATTTTAAGTATTTCACTAGTATTTTTATTTGGATTCAAATTGTTTAAAAATTCTTTTAATTTTGCAACCCGTTCTCCGCCAACTGTATCTTTGATATCCAGATAAATATTATAATTTTTATATGGCTGAATAACCTGCCGAAGCATGGTATAGTACATTTTATAATACCATTCATTATGGGTTTGATGGAATTTAGCATGAGAGAGACAGCTTTTATCTTTAACTTTTACTGCACGAAAGCGTAAACATTCGTTAGTCAAAAAAATATCAAGGAGTTCATGATAGAAATCTGCTTTTCCCTGAGAAACCTTAACCCATTTAATTTCTCGGTATTTAGGCATTCCATATTTTTCTTTGAGTTCCTTTATTTTTACAGAAATATCTCTCACTTTACTGATCGGACAAGATACACCTCCAAGAACCATCGAAGTGTGCTTATCATTTTCTAAATGACAAGATTCGTCACAATAAATATTGATTACAGGTAACTCCATCATTCTCTCACAATACAAATACTGGTTAATTTTTCAAATGTCAGCGTAGCATCAAACAGCATATCGTCCGGGACAAGCAAATATATCCAATTTTTTCCGCGATATCTGCTTTCAAAATCGTTTGCCGTCTGACACCACTGTTTGGCAACTTTTGCCTTGGCCAAAACTGCCGCATCGCTCATTTTATTGCGGGCCTTAGTTTCAACAATGTATTTGGCATCAGTCGTTTCAATAACGAAGTCCGGACAATACCCTTTTAATTCCCGGGTGTCAGGGTCAGTATAACGCAGGGTGAAAATTGATTTTGCCCGGTCGTCATTGAGTTTCAGCCATTTAAGGACATCCGGCGTATCTTCTAGGAGACAGGCCAGCTGTCGTTCCGTATCGCTGTCGAATTTCTGTTTGGGAAACAGGCATTTTTCAAAGCCTTCAAACACCATTGATTTAATCTTGGTTTTATCCTGAGGCTTATTACGGAAAGAAACCGCCGGAAACTGTTCGTTTTCAATAATTTTATAAGTTCTGAGGGAAGCATATGCGCTGCCGACAGTGGTCGCAACCTCGCATTCTCCCGGAATCAAGTGCTGTTTCATCTGGACTAACAGTTCATCGGAGATGTATTGCCCGTTAAAGAACAGGATTTTTTCCAATTCTTCTTCATCCTCAGCATAACCGCGAAGATACTCAATTACCTGTCCTATAAGGTGGTACAATAAATCACTCTCAGTATCGTAGTTAACTTCCAGATTGTTTAATAACGGTTCAAGAACATAGTCTTCAAGGTTATCATAGAGCTTTTGAAATTTAGCCACGCCTTTTTCTTCTCTTTTGCCGGAGACAAGGTCTTTTACCAGAATTTTTTGTGTAATTGCCTTTAATTCTGCAAATTTACTAACGTCCGCATCAAAATGTCCGAAAGTAAACCCCGGTTCCTTAAATTTAAAACTGACAATTACTTTTGGAATATCTATGTTGAAATTGATAAATTGTTCCACCACGGCATCGACCGTTTTATCAATGTCTACCTGTTCTGTGTCAAACTGCAGGGATGGTTCAGTTGTTTTTGCTGCAAGGAAAGCTTTAACCCCTTCTACCAGTTGAGCCTTATTCTCGGGGGTGGCCAAATCCTTGGATGAACTGACTTTCTTCCCAAAGTCCTCAATAACGTCCAGTGTTGCTGAGGCAATTTCATTGACTTTGTTAGATTTGTAAACATCCAAGGCCGGTTGAATTGGAGCTGTTTCCAGCGTAGCTTTTTTAGCTTCTATGGCAGATTCGCTCGTCTTTTTCTCTGCCGGAGAAACGATTTGTTCGGAAATAATCCGAGTTATTTGCTGTTCCAAAAGAGAAACATTGTCAACAGCCTTGACTTTTCCTGTCGCAGAATCTTCTTCCAATTGTATTTTCTGGAATTCAAACTGCTGGTCTTCCGCTGCTTTGACAATTGCCTGGAATTTGTCATGGGCAATAATATTCAGCCGGTCAATCGCATCAACTCCGGTACATTCGCCAAACGGCAAACGCAATCCGCGACCAATGGACTGTTCCACCAATATTTTGGAATCAGCCGCTTTAAGCGGAATGATTGTGTAAAGGTTATTGACGTCCCAGCCTTCTTTCAGCATATCGACGTGAATGACAACTTCTGTTGGTTCGTCATATTTTTCGACCCGCAGCAATTTTTCAATCGTTTCATCTTTTTCTGCGCCGCTGGCCTGGGAATCTACTTCAATCACTTTTCCTTTATAACGTCCGTCTTCAAAGTCATCGCTGTCTATTAAGGCCTTAAGTTCCCGCGCATGTTCAATGTTTCGGGCAATAATAAGCGCAAAAGGTTTGACTTTGCGAACATTGTGGTTGGCCGAATAAACTTCCAACTCAGCCTTAATCGTTTCATGAATTTGTAAGCCGTCTTTGATTTTAATTTCATTGATCGCTTCTTCAGTATAACGGTCGGTATCAAAATTGGAACGCCCGACAATGGCCGGTTTCTTCACATATCCGTCACGGATCGCCTCTGCCAATGAATATTCATAAACGATATTCTTAAACCTCTCCCCTCTAGCCCCGGTAGATTTCGGTGTTGCCGTCAACTCCAAGCCTAAAACAGGCTTTAACTCGTTGATAGCTTTCATTCCGGCACTTGCCCGGTACCGGTGTGCTTCGTCCATAACAATGACCAAGTCATCAAGACTGGCCAGATAATCAAAATATGACTGTCCGAGGTATTCCGAAAAAGCACGCACTCTGGGTGTTCCGCGGCTGTCTTTGTCAGAGTTTATTTTTGAAATATTGAAAATATTGATTTTAACCCGGTCTTGATTAGTTTTATCCAGCAAGTCGCCAACCTGCGAGTAGGTCTCGCCGGTAATAACCTGCGGCCGGTTCATTGCAAATTCCTGAATACCCGGAAAAACATATTTCGGAGTATTCGGGGTAAAATCTGCAATCAATTTATTATAAATCGTCAGATTTGGAGCCAAAACGAAAAAATTCTTGATTCCCTTTTCCAAATGCAGGTAAGCGATAAACGCTCCCATGAGGCGGGTTTTACCGACACCGGTTGCCAGGGCAAAGCAGACAGAAGGAAATTTTCGTTCAAAATCCTCTATCTTAGGCGCAATTTCATGAATGGCTGCCAAGGCTTCCTTGAGGTCGGCATCCGGTTTCAGATCAATCTTTTGTACAATCTGCTCAAGTAAATCAAGGCTTTTCCTTTGCGGTGTCCGCAGAGAAAGAGCGTTGGCAATCATTTTATTGTTTTCGTTCATAGGCTTTCACATCAAATTCAGCTAAATTTAATCAATTTTAACGTGATTATTCTGTTTTTCAAGCAAATTTTACCATTTTCAGGCAACTACTCCCGTTGTGTAACCATCTCATCTACGATTTCTTTAATAAAGTCATATTCCCGCATCAGAAGAATGAGATGATATGCGCTGATTCCCGTGTTTTTCTGGAACCAATTTCGCGAGACATACATGTTGATATCTAAATTATGTGCCACATATTTGTAAATTTGCCGCTTATGGTGATGTCGAAGCAGTTTGGTCAAAAGAGCAGAAAGTTCCTCATTGTTGCCGATAATAAATTTTTCTACACCAAAATAGCACCAGATCTGGTGCTTTTCTTCATTAGACATTGTTACTCCTCTTATTATTATAGAACGCAACAAACATTATAAGAGGACTGAGTAACCAATGAACAAAGACAAAATACCCGCAGCCATGTATATTCGGATGTCGACGGAGCATCAGAAATACTCTCCGGAAAATCAGGCTGCAGCCATCCGTGAATATGCAGAACGTAATAACTATGAAATTATAAAAACTTATACCGATGGCGGCAAAAGCGGCTTGAATATCGCTGGCCGCGCTGCTTTGCAGCAAATGCTACAAGACGTCCAAAGCCATCAGGCTGAATATAAAGCCATTCTTGTTTTGGACGTTACCCGCTGGGGACGGTTTCAGGATGCCGATGAGAGTGCATATTACGAGTACATCTGCAAAAGAGCCGGAACGCCGGTAAAATATTGTAATGAGCAGTTTGATAATGACGGCAGTCCTGTCGCGACTATTGTTAAAGGCGTTAAACGGACAATGGCAGCCGAATATAGCCGAGAGCTTTCTTGCAAAGTCTTTGCCGGAAAATGCCGCTTAATCAACCTTGGCTACCGTCAGGGAGGTTTCGCAGGCTTTGGATTGCGGCGTATGCTGGTAAACGAGCATGGCGAACATAAGGGGAAAAAGCATTGCCACAGACCGGGTCATTTTAGTTCCCGGGCCGGAAGAAGAGCAAAAAATTGTTCGTTGGATGTATAAAATGTTTACAGAGGAACTGAAAACAGAACAGGAGATCGCCGATATTCTCAACCAACAGGGAGTTCTCACCGACTTAAATCGTACTTGGACTAAGGCAACGGTCAATCAAGTCTTAACCAATGAGAAATATATCGGCAATAATGTTTCCAACCGTATTTCGTTTAAATTAAAGACTAAGCGCGTGGTCAATCCGGAAAGCGAATGGATTCGCAAGGAAGGAGCTTTTGAGGCAATTGTTGATCCGAGCGTCTTTTATATCGCCAAAGGCATCATTAACGCCCGAGCCAGACGTTTCTCCAATGATGAGCTTTTGCAGAAATTAAAGGATTTACAAGCCAAGAAAGGCTATCTGTCTGCCCTTATCATCAACGAAAACCCCGATATGCCGTCAAGTTCCATCTATTCCAGCCGCTTTGGCAGCCTGGTCCGGGCTTATCAGCTTATCGGTTACGATCCAGAACGGGATTACAGTTTTATTGAAATTAACCGCTTTTTGCGCGGGCTGCATAAAAATATTTTTGAGGAGACGATAGGTAAAATCCAGGAAATCGGCGGGGATGTTAAGATTGATGCCGAAAATGACCTTTTGAATGTCAACGACTATTTTTCGGCATCCATTGTCATTTGCCGGTGTAAGCAACTTCCCAATGACAGTCTCCGTTGGAAAGTTCGTTTTGATACTTCTCTTTTCCCGGATATAACCATTGCCGTGCGCATGTCCGCCGATAATAAAAACGTATTGGACTACTATCTGCTGCCGGCTCTGGATTTTAGGAATCCTAAGCTATTGCTTTCCGAACAGAACAAAGGGATTCTTGATTCTTACCGTTTCCCGGATTTAAGCCAGTTGTTTGAAATGGCTCGCCGTAATTCTATCCGCTATTGGGAGGCAGCCTAATGAATCGCCGTCAAATTCTGGAAAATATCCCAATTGAAAAGATTAACATTCTCAATCCGCGGGAACGTAACCGTAAAATTGCTAACGAAATCAAGAAAAATATTGAAGATGTCGGCCTGAAACGTCCGATTACCGTCTCCCGGAGGTTAGATTTTACGGATGGCAAAGAGTATGATCTGGTCTGCGGTCAAGGGCGTTTAGAGGCTTATATTGCCAATAACCAGACGGAGATTCCGGCAATTATCATTGATGCCGATGAAGAAGAAACCCTGATTATGAGCCTTGTTGAGAACATTGCCCGGCGGAATTATTCTCCGACCGAACTGCTTCAGGGAATTAAACAGCTCAAGGATAAGGGATATTCCTCGGCCGAGATTGCCCGCAAAACAGGCTTTACAGCAGAATATATCAACCAAATCAGCAAGTTGTTGTTTCGAGGGGAAGAACGCTTGATTAACGCCGTCTATACGGATCGTATTCCGCTAAACGTAGCAATTAATATTTCGGATGCAGATGACAAGGATGTTCAGAATGTCTTGCGGGAAGCTTACGAAGCCGGACAGATTCGCGGTAATAAATTAGCTTTTGTAAAGGATTTGATAGAACGGCGAATTAAGAAAGGCAAAAGTATTTATAAGAAAAAGTGCAGTGCCAAGCAGTTGACAGCACAAGATGTTCAGGCTCTTTACGAGCAGGAAATCAAACGGACAAAGCTGATTATTGCCAAGAATGATCGGGTCGAAAATTCACTGATTTTTGTTACCCAGAGCATCAAGAGCCTGCTTGGCAACGAGAATTTTTATAACTTATTGAAAGCAGAAGAATTGGAAAAACTGCCGAAATATTTAGCTGAAAGGTTACAGATTCATGGATAAAAAATTAAATAAGGCCTTTGAACAGGCAATCATTCGTTTAAAACTTTCAGAAATAACCCCTTCAAAAGAGATAAATAAGGATGTATTTGCTTCCCGAAAATATGCCCAGATTGTTTCTTCCGTTCGCGAAATCGGCCTGATTGAAGCGCCGATCGTAACCTTTAGCGATGACGGTTATACACTTCTGGATGGCCATCTGCGTTTGAATGCACTTAAGGACTTGGATATACAGGAAGTAGATTGCCTTGTTTCTACCGATAATGAAAATTTTACCTACAACAAACATGTCAATCAGCTCTCCAATGTCCAGGAACAGAAAATGATAGAAAAAGCCATCAATCGCGGTGTTTCCATTGAACGTCTGGCACGGGTTCTAAATATGAGTCCTGAAAATATCCGTCATAAGAAAAATCTACTGAAAGGCATTTGCGAAGAGGTCGTAGAGATGCTGAAAGATAAAATTGTGAGTTCCAAGGTGTTTTATTATTTGGCCAGAATGAAACCGGAGCGCCAGATTGAAGCGACTAAGATTATGGTCGAAAGCAAAACTTTTACTTCATCATTTGCTCGTTCCATCTGGCTTGCTACGTCAGATGAACAGCTTGCCGTTCCCCGGCGGCAGCAGAGGCCGGCTGTAACAGACTTCAGCCATTTTACCAAACTGGAGGAGGAAATTAACCGGCTGCATGGCGAATATGAGGAAATTGAGGAGAATTACGGCCTGAATGTCTTAAATTTTACACTGGTCAAAGGATATGTTAAAACCTTGGTAATGAATCCGCGTGTAAACCGCTATCTCCGGATCAACAACCCTGATATTCTGGAACATCTGGAAAGCATCGTTGATATCGATAATTTAAATACGGAAGAATAAATAATTTGACTTTTTATTCTTATTAGTTATAGAATAGTTTTGTGCTTGTTGGTAAGCGCGGTCATTCGCCCAAAGATTTATTCATCCAACTTCAAAAGAAATAATAACGACCTTTAGTTAATTATCGTTGTTAGTTTGCGAATGCGTATATTTGATAATTAGCTATATTAAAAGGAGTAATATTATGACTTTTGAACAACATGCAGAAAATCTGTTAGAAGACTTCAATACAAGAATTTTAGATGAAAATGGGGATATTTATACATATTCTCCTAAACATTATGATATTGCAGAAATATTCCTTTCCTACGGTATTAATGATGATGACAAAGATTTTCAGTTCAATATTGAAGATGCAAGAAATTTAATATCTATTATATTAGAGGTTTCCTGGGATGAAATTATCAAAGCGAATAAATATCAAAAAGAAATATATGAGTTAAAGCTGGGAAGCTACAAAACTGATTCTCAATATGATATTAATGATTTTGATAGCGCTACTTTTTGGATAGAACAAACGGAACTAAATAATAATACTGCCCTCAATGATGAAGCAAAATTAGAGTTGTATAAATATTATTTATTTGAAAATCAAAATGATGACATGGATGATCTACAATCTAATGGCACTTACAAAAGTTCTAATCAAACGACAGCGGACTATTTCAGACAACAAGCAAAACTTTTATTAAAAGATTATAATTTGATGAAAGAAAATAAGTTTGATCAGTCAAAAATTGTTTTTGATGAGCCTCAGAAACATTTTGATATAATAAATGTTTTTACTAAAGCAAATAAACCCGAAGGTGATAATTTAACCTTAATGAACATTCAACATATTCTTGTTAAAATTTGTGATTTTGAAAATTGGGATGATTTTTTACATTCATCGAAAGCAAAACAGGAGATAGGTGCTTTAAAATTAAATTATTATAAAATAGGAATGGATCCAAATATTATTGATGCCGCAGAAATGATGGTAGAACATGAATTATTTGCTGAGTTTGTCGATGATGATGGAGATGTAAATTATACAGATGATGATGAATTAGAAATGTGGAAATATGTTTTGGAAAGAGTGTAGTTAATTAAAGCAACAAAAAGCAGCTGTTTTTACTTTCCTGTAAAAGACAGCTGCTTTTTTATGTAATTATTTTTCTATGTTAAATTATCCTTCTGATAACAGCCAGTCAAACACATTCAGGCGTTTAATTCCGTTATTTTCTCCCGAGCCATAATCCATTGACAGCAAAAATTTAGGATAATTATCATCAATTGCTTCCAATGGCGCCAGCTCTCGCTGCAAAATTTGAGGTTCAAGAACATTTAGGGCTACTTGGTAATATTCAACCAGTCCGCCACTTTTTCTGGCGACAAAGTCAACCTCTATACTTTTGCCGCTTTTAACGAGCTTACCTACAGATACCTCATAACCGCGCCGTATCAGTTCTAAGAAAACGATATTCTCCAGAATATGTCCGGCATCCATATCTTTGATACCTAAAAGAGCCGTTCGTAAACCGATATCTGCAACATAATATTTGGCATTGCTGTCTAAATACTGTTTTCCTTTAATGTCATACCGCTCACACTTATACAGCAGGAAACTGTCTACCAAACCTTGAATATACGTATCAATGGTTGGAGCCGATATTTTACGCCCGCTGGCTTCCAGACACTTCGCAATATTACGAACGGAAGTTTCACAACCGATATTATCAAACAAATACTTAACTACTGCATCCAGCTTGTTGGTATCAGCAATATTAAATCGTTTCACAACGTCTTTTTGAATTGTGTTTAGGTATACCGTATCCAATAAATAGTCACTGATAAGCTGCTTATCATACAATAATTTAAGCGTTTGAGGGAAACCGCTTTCTTTAATATAATGGGAATAAACAGCCATCGGATCATGCAAATCCTGCATCTCCCTATGGTTTTTAGCATTCAATTGCGCAAACTGAGAATATGCCCCAAAATATTCTTTGAAGGATAATGGTTGCATTTTTATTTCGACATACCGACCACCTAATTGATTGGCCAAATCGCTGGAGAACATATAGGCATTCGACCCGGTCAAATACAAATCCACATTGTCCTGTAAACGCAGGGTATTCGCAGCTATTTGCCAATCCCTCAATAACTGTATTTCATCAATAAAGACATAATTCATCTTTTGAGGATCAAGATGTTTTACGATATAGTCTAGAAGCTTATCATAACCGATTAAAAAGTTCTCTTTGTCATATTCCATTCCAATTTTTTGGGTTAGTATACGGTCTTCAAGATTGATATTGATTATTTGATTATCATCTGCAATCTTATGAATAATCAGATCGAATTGATAGAGAGAAAACAGCTTGGATTTGCCACAACGTCTAACACCCGTGACGATTTTAATCAAATCCGTCTGGCTCTGCCATTTATTCAACTGCTCTATATATTGTGGTCTGCTAACTATTATTTCTGATACCATTTGTATGTTCCTTTCATATATACAATATATATTTAAAAAAATCGGACAAGTCAATGAAATTGTAAAATACATTTTACAATTTCATTGAGCTTATTGGTTTGTTAAATAAATTTTTCATATTCTAACTTGTTTTCCCAATTTACAACATATAGTAACAACTCTTCAGAAAGGAATTAATTCAATACCAATCATTGGATATTCTCGGATATTTAGAAGCAAGTATACATAAAAATCCATATTATTTTTTTCTTAAAATGGATATATTCTACAAATGTTTGCGTTTTATGTTTAAAAACAGCAAATGTTTGCACAAAAATTTCCTCTGTACCATAAAATGTTCCCACGGAAACTTTGAGTGCTATGTAAGGTTTAAGGATACTTAGTTAAATAAGAAAAACAAAGCAGTTTTCTATCTTGTTATCAATATTGCTATTAATCTGAACCACCCATTATAATAATTTAATTGTAAAATAGATTTACATTTTATTTAATCTATATTATAATAATGATTAAGATTGATAAAATATATTTTAATAGAGGTTAGTTATGAGAGCGACAGCCAAATACCCAAATTCCGTAAAAAAAACTATGGAAAAATTGGGACAAGATATAAAAGAGGCTCGGTTACGTAGACGTATTACAAAAAAAATAATGTCAGATCGAGCCGGTATTAATTATATAACACTGACAAAGGTTGAAAGTGGTAGCCCTACAGTTTCTTTGGGAATTTACGCAAAAGTGTTATTTGTATTGGGTTTACTGGATAATCTATATAATATTGCTGATATTTCAAAAGACAAATTAGGCATAACGCTTGAGGCCGAGAGACTTCCCAAAAGGATTCGATACAAACGCGGAGAAAAATAAATGTTAGAAGACAGAAAGGTCTATGTGTATATATCCCTGGAAAAACAGGACATCTTTGTTGGAACTCTATGGTCTCATTTCAGGCACGGAGACGAAACGGCATCTTTTGAATATGATAAAGACTGGCTTGCCAATCCCAATGCTTTTAGCCTCGAACCATCATTAGAATTATTTCCGGGACAATATCATACAAAACACAAGCTGTTTGGCGCCATTGGTGATTCAGCTCCGGATAGATGGGGACGCACGTTAATGCGAAATAACGAGATTGATATGGCTAAAGCAGAAAAGCGTTCTCCAAGAACCTTAAATGAAATTGATTACCTTTTATTGGTTAATGATCAAACCAGACAAGGTGCATTGCGTTTCAAAAGCGACATTTCCGGTACTTTTTTGTCCTCATCTCCAACAGAAACAGTTCCGCCATTAGTAAAATTACCAGAGCTTTTATCCGCAGCAGAAAAAACTTCAGAAAATAAAGCAACCCCCGCCGAAATTAAGCTATTGCTTCAGCCGGGATCATCTCTTGGAGGAGCCCGCCCTAAAGCATCAGTGATTGATACCGATGGAACTTTGTGTATAGCTAAATTTCCTAAAAAAGATGATAATAACAACGTAGTTTTATGGGAAGGGGTTGCTTTAGATTTGGCTCAAAGAGCAGGAATAAAAACGCCAGAATGGAAAATAATAACCGTTGCAAATAAAAAGGTTATTATCTTGAAACGTTTTGATCGCCAAGGAGAAAAACGAATTCCTTTTTTGTCTGCTATGAGTATGCTGGGAGCGGAAGATGGAGATGATAATAAATATTCATATTTGGATATTGCGGATGCTTTGATAGAACACGGAGCGTCAACGAACGAAGACTTGGAGGAATTATGGCGCCGGATAGTTTTTTCAATAGCGATATCAAATACTGATGATCACCTTCGAAATCATGGCTTTCTATATACGGGGCAACAAGGATGGAGATTATCACCGGTTTACGACGTCAACCCCAATCCTGACAGTCAAGGCTTTTTACATACTTATATTTCAAAGGCTGATAATACGGCAGATTATGATATTGCTTTAAGTGTTTGTGAAAATTTTCGCGTTAAATTAAAAGATGCGAAAGAAATAATTAATCATGTCAAAGGCATCGTCTCAAACTTTGCCATAACGGCTAAAAGTTTTAATGTCTCTGCCGCGGAAATCGAACGAATGTCTTATTTATTTAAGATTTAATTTAATAATACATTGAAGGAAATACCATGAAAAAATTTACAATATTCTTAACACTGGCAATATTGTCATTTTCAAAATTTTGCTGGAGCAATGAATTAAATTATAAAGTTATTTCAAATTATTTAACTGAAAAAAACTATAAGGATATTAGCGATGATGACCTTTTCGGACGGCTACCGGGTGTACTAAGTTTTAATAAGGACAATTCAAACATTATTCTTAAATTTTCAGAGGATGGAACTATTTATGAAGTTAGTCTTATGTTAACTGATGCAAAAAACAGTTCTGCCGAAATCATAAACGATGGAAAATGGATATTTTCAAAATTAATAAATGCTCATGCAGAAGCTTCCCGCTGGTTTAATGATTGTATGTTGGGTATAAATTACAATAAAGATGTAAAAACACCGGATTATACTTATTTTTGCTATCCATCTGCAGAGATTTTAAATTTTGCCTTTACAGCACAATATTAATTTATTCCCTAATACAGCTATGCTGCAATAAACGACGTAAGAACATATATTTTAATGTTTGAATAATGTTATTTTAATGTTGAAATAATGTTAAGGAATTTGCCCTGGCTTTCAGTGCTAAATATATGGTAAAATATCTTTTTTACCTGTAGATATTTATTGTGTTATAAAAATGGTCTGAATTTTTAAGGAATTATATTATAAAAACGAAGCATTTTGCATTTATATAATAGTCTTTTATCAGGACTAATACCTAATTCACTGAAAATATAATCTTGTATTATGAAATCAAAAGAGTGAACTAAATCAGCCAAAGTTTCCAAGTTAATATTGTCATCAAGGTGATTATGAAAATGTTCAACAATGCCTCGTAAAGTTGATATTCGAGCCCCTCTGATATCAGGTTTCATTGCATACTCAGGCTTTAGCGTAACATATTTTAGTTTATCATCTAAAAATTTATTAAATGATTTTTGCTCTTTTTTTTCTAAATCTTTTATATAATTTTCGATTGCATTTGAATATGCCGTATTTTTTGTTTTTTCAGGTGTCAATTCTCCAATGGCTTTTAAGCCATCTATTGAACGAACTAAGGAATATTGCGTTAAGTACTCTCCTCTGGCATTATTTGATAAAATAAAGAAGAAATTATCTAGTAGTTTTTTCTTTTGAAATAAATTCGTAAAAATCGTTTTCCATTCGTTATCATCAAAAAGTCCCTGCCAAAATGGCATCCACGGATATTTAGTAGCTTTTTGCGTTTCAACAATCATCTCAGGAAATAAAAGGTAGCCTCGACCACCTTTTTCATAATTTAATGTAACAAATTCTGTGTTCATAGTAAAATTATCAGCAAGGCACATAAATACGTTTTTTAATAAATAATTAAGAGAGGTTATGTCCTCAATTTTTTTTACAGGATAAGAAACAACAAGAGAATGGTGAATACCTTTATGATAATACAAATCATTTTTATAAGGCGAAACAACTTTATTTAATTGAGAACATAGGTCATTAAAATCCTTATAACTGATTTTTCTACTGGGAAGCAGAATGTTTTTAAAAAAATCCTCATTTAAGTAATATCCGCTACATTTTTCATCAAATAATATGCTTTTCTTCTTACCAATCTTTATGGGCTGTTTATTATGATGATATGAAAGTCTGCCTTTATAAAGTTCCGGACAGCAAAAATCTTCTAATCCACTATATTGAATTTCAATATTTTTGAGTTTTTCGTTTTCATAGTGCTTCTCAATAAATAGAATAGCTGTAAAAAGTATCCTTGTTGTAGAAAAAGAATTATGTAAAGGGAATGTAGCCTGAGTATTAAACAAGCTAACATTATAATGGTTCCCTGTTTCTTCACAAAAAACACTCCCTCGTATTTTTTTTGTTTTATGAATATCATTACTAGAAAAGTATTTAATTTTTCGAATAAAAATATTTTCACGGGTATCATTTCCAATTAAATCCAAATAAAATTCTTTTTTAGGAGTATAAACTAAATGCCCGGTATATTTATTTTTACAGCCTTCTATCTCAAATTCACCATAGAATTTATGGGATTTAAGGAATGAAATGCTATTGTCTTCCATCTCTACCTCTCCCGCATACTCTCGTTGAGGTATTTCATGACCGGAGAGAGCAGATATTCGATCACGCGGCGTTTGCCGGTTTTGATTTCCGCCGTCACGCTCATACCGGGTTTGAGCTGGATAATCTGTCCGTCCGCCTTAATCTTATTATCAAGCAAAGTTAAACGAGCATTAAACACCAGCCCGAGCTTCTCGTCCTGTATCGCATCGCCGGAGATATTGCGGACTTTGCCTTTAATTGTACCATATTTGGTGAACGGGAAGCTGTCGATTTTGATTTCCACGTCCTGTTCCGGCCGCACAAAGCCGATGTCTTTGTTCAAAATCTGCACTTCGACCTCGAGTTTATAATCTTTCGAGGTTCATAATCGGCTTGGCAGTTTCGACCACACCGCCTTTGGTATGATAAACCAGCTGCTGAACATACCCCGAAAGCGGCGCTTTCACAGTCGTGCGTTTCAAAGCTTCTTCATATTTAATCAGTTCCTGCTGGTAAGACGCCAGTTTCTCGCGGCTTTCGGTCAGCTCCTGCATAATGTTCTTGTCAAACTCGGCCAGATATTGCCGCTGCTCTTTTTTGAGCGATTCAATGTTCGCCTCGGTTTCCGCCATTTTCTTAGCCTGTACGTTGCGCTGCTCTTGTAAATTGGTTAATTCTTCTTCCTGCTCCAGAAAAGTCAGCCGCGCCAAAAGTTTCTTATCGACCAAAATCCGTTTTTTCTCAATCCGCTCCTGTACGCTCGGCAGCAGTTTTTCAATCCGGGTCAAATCAGCCTGAATAGTCTCTTTTTCTTTCTCAGCCTTGGTAATCTGCCCATTCAGAACTTCAATCTTGGCCGCTTTCTCGGTCATCTGGCTTTTAAGCAAATCCGTGTGCATTTTAATTAAATATTCGTCAATATCCGGATTATAGCTGAAATTCTTCTCTGGATCATCCGATAACAGGGCTTTCAGTCTTGAAATCGCGATTTCCAACGCTTCCATTTCATTTTCTACTCGGTTAATGTTCGCCAGAACCTCGGTTTGGTTAAATTTAATCAGGTCTTGACCCTCTTTGACATATTGCCCTTCCTGAACATAGATTTCTTCAATCTCACTGTCGGTCAGGGTCTGGATGGTCTTGATGTTCGAGGCCGGCATCAGCTTTCCGGCCGAAGTGGCAATAATGTCGATTTTGCCCAGGATTGACCATAAAATCAACGTTGTGAACATCAGCATGATGACGTATGTCAACAACCGCGCGGCGTGCGACGGCGGCATTTCGGTAACTTCCAAGACCGCCGGCAGGAACTCTTTTTCATGCTCGTTCATACCCTTAACTTTGCTGTCCTTAGTCGCTTTCTCTTGTAATAAAGCCAACTTGGCGATTGTCCAATAGCGGGAAAGCTCGTTTTTAATACCTTCCCACCAGTCACACAGATTCTCAAATTTTTCTCGCATATTCCACCTCTACTCAGCAGCAACCTCGTTTGGCACAATCGGCGCAGTCTGGCTGTTCCACAGATAAGCATAGCGCCCGCCGCGTTTCAAAAGTTCTTCATGAGTGCCGGTTTCGGTAATCTCGCCTTTTTCAATGGTGATAATCTGGTCGCATTCCCGTACGGTCGAGAGCCGGTGCGCAATCATAAACACCGTCCGGCCTTTACAGATTGATGCCATATTCTGCTGGATAATCCGTTCGGATTCATAATCAAGCGCCGAGGTCGCCTCGTCAAAAATCAAAATCCGCGGATTGTTGACCAAAGCGCGAGCAATCGCAATCCGTTGCCGCTGCCCGCCGGAAAGCGAGGCGCCGCGTTCCTCGATAATCGTGTCATAGCCGTCCGGTAACTCGGTAATAAACTCATGCGCGCCCGCCAGCTTGGCCGCGGCAATAATCCTGTCCATCGAAATGGCCGGATTAGTTAAAGCGATATTCTCCCGCACACTCTTATTAAATAAGTAGTTCTCCTGCAAAACGACGCCGATTTGCCGCCGGAGCCACGCCGTGTCCACAGTGGAAATGTCAATCCCATCAATCAGCACCTTGCCGCTCTCAGGAATATACAGCCGCTGGATCAGCTTGGTGACGGTCGATTTGCCCGAGCCGCTCGGCCCGACAAAACCGATTTTCTGTCCGGCCCTGACTTTGAAACTCATCTTTTTGAGAATTTCCGGCCCATTCGGCACATAGCGGAAAGTAATGTCCTTAAATTCCACATCGCCTTTAATCTCCGGCATCGAGCCTTTGGACAGGGTTTCGGTATTTTCGGCCGGATTATTAAGAATGTCAGACAGCTTTTCAATAGAGATTTTAGCCTGCTGGAAATTCTGCCACAACTGCGCCAAGCGCAAAATCGGCTGTGTTACGCGACCGGAAAGCATATTAAAGGCAATCAGCTGCCCGACCGACAGTTCGCCTTTCATCACCAAACTGGCTCCAATCCACAAGGTCAGCGCCATGGTGATTTTCTGCACTAACTGGACAAGCTGTCCTGCAATATTGTTGATGTGAGAAGCTCTGAAAGAAGATCCGACATAAGCCGCCAGCTGCTGCTCCCAACGGCGTTGCATCTGCGGTTCGACGGCTAAAGACTTAACCGTCTCCACGCCCGAAACCGCTTCCACCAGAAAACACTGGTTTTCTGCCCCGCGGCGAAACCGCTCATCAATCCGCGAGCGCAAAATCGGGGTAAAAAATAAGGACAGCAAAACATAAAAAGGAATGGAGAGCAAAACCAACAGCGTCAAGGTCTTGGAATAAAAGAACATTACCGTAAAAAAGATAATGGTAAAAAAGAAGTCAATAATCAGGGTTAAGGTCGAACCGGTCAGAAAATTGCGGATATTCTCCAACTCATGCACCCGCGCCACCGTGTCGCCGACCCGCCGCACCCCAAAATAAGACAGCGGCAGCCGAATGAGATGCTTAAACAAACTCGCACCTAACTCAACATCCACGCGGGTGGTGGTGTGCGAAAAAGTATAAGTCCGCAGCCCGCCGAGCAGAGTTTCAAAAATACCGATGCAGATTAGCGCCACCATCAACACGTCAAGGCTGGAGAGCCCGCGGTTAACCAGCACTTTGTCAATCACCACCTGAAACAACAGCGGCGACACCAGCGCAAACAGCTGTAAAAAGAATGAGGCCAGAATAACCTCGCCGAACAGCCTGCGATATTTGACCACCGCGGGAATAAACCATGAAATGTCAAACTTGCGGTTTTTGCCGTTGATAAACTCACGGCAGGTCATCATTAAGAGCCTGCCGTTCCATCTGTTCATAAATTCTTCTTTGTTCAAAACCTCGGGGTGGTTGCCTTTGGCGGGGTCTTGAATCAAAACTTTGTCCTCGGCAACTTTGCCGATAATAAAATAAGTATTGTCTTTGCTCTGGGCGATTGCCGGCAGCGCCGTCTTGTCCAAACGCTCCCACTTGGTCTCGACAAAGCGGGCTTTGAAAGAAAATTCCTTTGCCAACTGCAGCAGTTCATATTCTTCAAAATGCGAATTCTGTCGGTCATATTTATGCTTGATTTGGTCAATAGAGATTGGCTTTTCAAAGAAATTTGCCATAATCGCAAAACAGGCCAGTCCGGTATCAAGAGTTTGGGGATTTGAATTTTCTTCTGTCATAAATTTGCTCACTATCCCGTGGGTTGTAATAATTTTATAGCAAATCCTAAAACGAAAGAAATCAAAAAGCAAAGAAAATTTTTAATAATTGTTAACAGAAAACTAAAAATAAAGAAAAATATCAAATTTATCCACAAGAATTAACGCGGCACAATTCCTCATTTTTTTAAGCTTTTACTTAGAACAATCTAAGAACAGTAGTAAAATTTAATTTTTTCACTTGCTTTTTAAACTTAACGGTAGAAGATAAAAGCATAAAACTCTCTACCGGAGTAAAAGATATGAATAATTATACAGAACCGCCTATCCAGGCTATATATCTTGACCAGCATCCATCTTTCAAATTCTTAGATGTTTCTTTTGATGCGCTCCGCTTAAAATTTTCTCTCGCTCGATTCTTTTTTCTGATTTTCACGTTTTGTTATCTGCTTTTAAGCTATGCTTCCCAAAGTGCTAATTTAATTTTCACCGTTGGAGGTGCTTATGAACAAGATTAAACAGACTATAGAAAAGTCAACTAATTCATTGGATAAAAAGGTTAAACAGAAAATAACAACTTCCATATATGGAACAAGAATTTATCTATTTTTTCTTACCATAATAAATTTTATTTGGTTATATTGTATGGATGTGAAAATTAATCTTTTTTCTATTATCTCAGCATGTATTATATTATTATTTCTCTTTTTTTTATATAGAAAAAATGGAAAAGAATATATGTTGGAAATAGTTCACAGTAATTTGTTTTTTCTCTATTTTTTTAGTTTTCCCTTTTCCTTTTTAACTTTAATTGCCGCGGCAGCAAAAGATTTTTTTCTTCGCGATTTTATTATATGGTGCAGTTTTGCATCAGTTTCTGTATTTGTTTTCTCTGCATTAGGTGGGCTTATCATCTCATTTTTTCCAAACAAAGAAGTAAATATCCAAATTCCAATAGCTTTGGGGACAAGAATCAAAACAATTTTAATTATGTTCTTAATTTTATTGGTATTTAATTCCTTATTTTTACGCTATTTTTTACGATGAAAGGATATTATAATGACAACATATGAACTTAGAATACATGCTCGCGATGTAACTATAACGGAAAGTGGAAATGTTGATATTGGGAACCATACAGGTTATGATCTTATTTAATTTTTTCCATGTGAGGTTCTACTATGAATAAAATTGGTGTTGCTATTAGTCACAGAAGTATAAAATTACTCAAATATATATTTTCTCTATATATAATTATTATTACATTATTGGCAAGTGCATTATATATTTTTAGTACAATAACAAACTGGTTTTCATTAAAAGGCGGAATTTGTGATATAATAATGTACTATTGGATTTATCCTATCTGTATATTATCTGGGGTATTTATAAAAATATATACCAAGCAAAACAATAATAAAATAGTAAGTCACATAGTAAGTCACAAAACTTTATTTTCAACAATAATAGCTATAATTTTAAGCATTTTAATTTATATAGCAGGACATTGGATATTTATTTTTCTTTTCGAGAATGGTTATAAAAACTCACTTATATATTCATTTTTATTAAGTATATGTTTTATTGTTTCCATGAGATATTTCATCAAATTCTATAAAAAACATGGAAAAACAAATTTAGCACATGTTTTATACTCTCATGTATTTTACTCTATTCTGTTATTCATTCCCAATGCTTATACAACCCTAACATTTTCTACAGCAAAAGATAAAACTTTTGTAATCCTATTTATGAATTTAGCTATTTCATCGTCAATTTTATTGTTATTTTCGGCACTTTTAGGGGTGATTATGCTGTTTATTCCTAAAACAATAGAAACAACAAATAACCCAAGCAATATCCCCCAAAGTAGCTCGTTTTTTATACAGCTAATTGTTTATATGATGATTGCTTTTACATTGATTTTATCATTAAAAATAATTTAATTTAGACAGGAGGACACTATGGTTACCTATCAATTACGTATTCATTCCCGGGAAGTTTTCAATTCATCGTTAGGTTATCATACTGGTTATGATTTAATGAGGATGATTTCAAAACAATTCAATATTTAGCCTATGAAAGGTAGCTGGATATGTTAGTTTTATATATCTTGATAGCTGGGGTATTTTTATTATTAAATTTTCCAAATTTATTTAATGCGTTTTTATATTTTCCAATATTTTTAGGTTATTGGTTAATCGTGGCTTATCCTATATTTAATATATATAAAAAAATGGGAAAAAAATATATTCTTGAACTAATTCCTTGGAGTTTGTTTTTTTCACTTTTCTTTTTAATTTTGCCTAGCTTACTACCGGCAATCTTAAGTCAGGGAAAAAAGCCTAATATATGGGAAGATGTTACAATGTACTTATTGGGAAGTTCAATTTCTATTTTTGTTTCATCTGCTATAATGGGAATAATAATATCGCTAAAGAAAGAAAAAATAGAGAAAAATACAGTTTTTTCAATAAAATCAGCCCTAATATTTGTAATGAAATCATTTTTTATAACAATTGTATACAGTATGATTTTACAGTTTTTTTTATAAATTTTAAGTTGAAGGAGAATAACAATGGCAAAACAATATCAATTAAGAGTGCATGCTCGTGATGTTAATGTAAATTTATCTCCTGTTCCAGGTGGTACTGATATAGGAAATCATACAGGCTATGATCTTATAACTATTCATGAGGATGGTAGTAAAACGATCCAATATATTGATCTCTATACAAATTCTTCTTTAGATATAGGATTTTATATTAGTGCTCCAGTACCTGCCCAAGAATATACAATAACGGATGAAGATGGGAATAGCAGAACAATATTATGGGGAACACAAACGGCACATGATGGTACTATGCAGGCTACCACTGTTGAATATCTTACGGAATATAAAGTTTATACATCAACTATAATAGATGAAACAAATTCAACAGAAGCTTTTAAAGCCTTTAATAAAATAAAACTTGAAGCGACTTTTTTACAATCATTAAAAGATGAGTTAGTCTACAATCCCAAAACACGAAATTGTAACACCAGTACAAATTATTTTGCTCAGCAATATTTAAATGGTCGGAATGTTTTTGCCGGATTACCTTACGGAATATATATGGGATATTCGGATCCATTCTATGATCCTAACTCCACCTCAACTACAGATGTAACAATAAAAGCTGTCCGCAATATTATTGATAAGTACTACTCTTTAGTGGGTTCAAATGTTGATTTAAGCAATGTCAACTATGGTGTGGTCAATCAGTCTAATGCTTGGTACGCCAAGTTTACTACAGATGATTATAACTATGTTTTTGCAGGTAACGGAGAAGCTAATATTGTTGATTTGTATGGCGACAGCTTTATTTATGCCGATGCGGGAAATCATACAATAAATGCCGGAAATGGCAATGACGTCATTTATGGGCGTGAGGCAAATGTCATAGATGGTGGTGATGGCAATGATATTATTTATGCCGGAGATCAAACTTATGCAGCCCACTCCATCGGAGCTGGCGCTGGAGATGACTATATCTATGCTGGGCATGGTGGAGATGATGTCCGTGGTGGCAATGGCAATAATACCGTATATTTAGGTTCAGGAAGTGATAAATATACAGGCGGTGATGATATTGATATTGTAGATGGTGGTTCTAAAGATTTTATTTTTACAGATTCTGCTGATAGTAGTTTTGAATATACCTTATCAGCAGACTTATCTGAAGATATTAATGAGATTCATTTAGGCGGAGGTAACGACCAATACACAGGCGGTATTGGTATTGATAAGGTTTGGTCAGGCTCTGGAAATGATGAAATAAGTACAGGAGTTGGAAACGATATTGTTTATACCAATGATAGCAGTGATAAAAATGATAACAATAAGATATATCTTGGCGCAGGTTCTGACGAATTTTATGGAGGAGACGGTATTGATATTGTCAACGGAGGATCTGAAGATGCCGCAACCGACGAAAACACAATCAAACTCGGAGGCGGAAATGATGAGTACTATGGAGGATCTGGTGTTGACAAAGTTTGGGCCGGATCGGGCGATGATAACATAAATACAAGAGCCGGAGATGATGAAGTCTATACGACAGATGGTAGCAGTAATGATGAAAACACCATTGATTTAGGTGCCGGAAGCGATCACTTTGAAGGTGGTAACGGAAAAGATTTTGTTTATGGTGGCTATGATGATGCTTCAGGCGATATTAATACGGCCAATCTAGGCGGCGGTGACGACAGATATTATGGTAGTATTGGCAAAGACATCGTCCATGGCGGCGCCGATGATGATTATATTTGGGGTGAAGATGGAAATAACGAACTTTATGGTGATGCCGGTAATGATTATCTTTATGGTGGAGCAGATAATGACAAACTTTATGGAGGCACCGGCCGAGATTATTTCTATCCTGAAAAAGGTACAAATAGAATAGATTGTGGCACAGACAACAATACAGATGTTGTTATGATTAATAATGATGCCGGCGGGGTTGATACAATTTATAATGTATCTGCTCGAGATATCATTTCTTGCTCCGGCGGTTTCAATCTGGAAACTCTGCAACAGATAGGAAACGATGTTATTATATATGGCTATGGCGGAAATCAAGTAATATTCAAAAATGTGAAGCTACCAGAGGAAGATGAGCCGGAAAATCCTGATTCCAATATTCCTGCCGAAAATATGCCTGTTTTGTATCAGCCAGATGGTTCAGTTCTGCAATGGAATGGAGCTGGATATATAGATAGTGGAACAGAATTTCCTCCTTATGATGAAGAACCTGAAAATCCTGAAGATTTGCCAGATATTCCGATGCCAGAACCAAGTGAAGACGATAATCCCCCATTACCGCCCATTATCCCGGAAAAGCCGGAGGAACCGGAAGGCGGAACTGAGAAACCCCAAACGGATAATCCGCCGTCAATTCCAGAGGATACCAAGGGAGATATTGGCAAATTATGGGAAGATGCTGAAAATTCCCGCTCCCCTCTTGTTGTAGATTTAGACGGAGACGGCAAAATTGAAACCGTCAGTACCGATGGCAACGTCCATTTTGATTTTGATAGTAATCAAAAAATTGAAAACAGCGGCTGGATTGGCAAAAACGAAGGTTTCCTTGTTCGGGATATCAATGGTAATGGTCAGATTGATAACGGTATCGAAATGTTCGGTAACCATACCGTGCTTCAAAATGGTAAAAATGCCGTTAACGGTTTTGAAGCTCTTAAAGACCTCGATTCTAACGGTAATGGCAAATTTGATGCAGAAGATGATGCTTGGAGCCAAGTCAAAGTGTGGCGTGACGCCAATACTAATGGAATTGTAGATTCCGGAGAACTGCTAACCTTGGAACAAGCCGGAATCGAAAGTATCAATCTCAAATATGATTATCAAAAAGAAGCTGACGAAAACGGCAACCTCGAAATTCAGCAGGGAACATTTAACCGTACAGATGGAACAACAGGAAAAGTATCTGACGTGTGGTTTGATGTTGATGGTACCAATACCATTCTGAATGAAGATGATATTACAATTCCCGATGATATCAAAAATTTGCCGGATATTAAAGGCTGGGGAAATGTTTACTCTCTGCATGCAGCTATGGCTCTGGATGAAACAGGTACGCTCAAGTCGCTGGTCGGACAATATTTGGCGGCAACTGATGACAACACTAAAGATACGCTTTTAAATGACATTATTTATCATTGGGCTGGTGTCCAAGATATGGATCCTGTTGGTCGCAATCCATCTCAGGTATATGGAAATGTTTTAGGTGATGCCCGAAAATTAGAGGCTTTGGAAGAATTTATGGGCGAAGACTATCTTGGTACTTGGTGCTGGGGTGAACGGGAAACCAATCCACACGGACACGCCGCTCCGATGATTTTACAGGCCTTTGAACTTCTCAAAAATTATGTCGGTACAATTTTATCGGCAGACATGGCAAACAATCCCTATTTGCAGAAAATTATTTTAACCTATAATGCAGAAACCAAACATTGGGATGTCAATGTTGATCAGGCAGTCGCTTTGCTGCAGGAGGCTTTTGAGGCAGATGCGACAAATGGAAAAATAGAAATGCTGCAATTGTCAAATATATTGCGTTTCTATGATAATGCAGAAGATGTTATTGCGGCTTTCCAGGCCAAAGGTTCTGCTGATGGTACATTTTTTGAAACCGAATTACTTAATTTTGGTCACAATTCTGTCGGAAGTGCAGCCAATGATAACCTGTTCGGCACCGAAGGGAACGATTTGATGAATGGTTTGGCCGGCAATGATATCATCAAAGCAGCCGAAGGCGATGATACGGCTTTGGGCGGATCAGGAAATGACTATATTTATGGCGAAGATGGTGACGATGTATTAGATGGCGAAGAAGGAAACGATTATCTGTTTGGCGGCAATGGTAATGACACTCTAAAGGGTGGTGCCGGTGATGATGTTCTATCCGGCGGAAACGGAGCAGATATATATCTGTTTGAAAAAGGTTTTGGGAATGATTCCATTGACAATACACAAGATGATACGGCACCCAATGCCGATATCATTAAATTCGGAGAAGGAATCCTGCCGGAGAATGCCATTTTGCAACGCCAGGGATTCGATTTAATAATTTCTGTTTCCTATGAAGATGGGACAACGGATTCTGTTAGGGTTTTCAGCTACTTTGACAAACAGGGAACATCCAGCACGACAGTCAGTGCAATCCAATTTGCAGACGGAACATCTTGGGATTATGAATATGTCCTTGATCATTGGAACAGCTTGCCTGACATCAATGGTGGTGTGACTTTAGAAGGCAATAATGACGATAACAGGATTGATGGAACTGCCGCAAATGATATTCTTGGCGGCAATGGAGGGGATGATACAATCTACGGCAATGCTGGTAATGACTTCATCTATGGAGGTACAGGTAATGACCGGCTGGAAGGCGGAGCTGGCAACGATACCTATCTTTGGCATTTAGGGGACGGTTTAGATACTATTTATGATAATGCAAATCAAGATACTATCCAGTTTGGTGAAGGGATTGTTTGGGATTATCTAACATTCCGCAACTCCGGTAATGATCTGATCATTTTAGTTCACGAACAAGAAGATCAAGGAATTATTATTCAAAATTTCTTTTCTGGCCAAGATTACAAAATTGAAAAAATAAACTTTTTTGATGGTTCTTCAGTCAATCTGTCTGAAATTGGTTTGACCTTAAAGCAGTTGAAAACTGGAGAAAGTATCAAAGGTACCGAATTTGATGACATTATTTATGCCAATGGTGGCAATGATACTGTAAATGCTGGTATAGGAGATGATACTATATATGGAGAAGCAGGCTTTGACACATTATATGGAGAAAATGGAAATGATGTTTTAATTGGAGGTACAGGCAATGACCGCTTAGAGGGTGGTTTGGGAGACGATACTTATATTTATAATGTAGGCGATGGCCTTGATACAATTTACGATGATAATAGAGGAAATACGGACAACGATACCATTAAATTCGGAGAAGGAATATCATTCTCAGATATAACTTTCTCTCGTAAGGATAATAATTTAATTATGACTCTATTTAATGACATAACCCAAAGAGTAATAATTCAAAACTTTTTCAGCAGCTCATATTATCAAGTTGAGAAATTAGAATTTGCGGACGGTACTACTGTGCCATTAACAGAACGAGGGTTCGAATTCATTCAAAATGATGGGGCTGATAATGTTTCCGGCACCAACTATGACGACACAATATATGGCAAAGGCGGCAATGATACGATATACGGATACTCCGGCAACGACACGCTTATTGGCGGCAAAGGAAATGACCGCCTGGAAGGCAGTTATGGAGATGATACCTACATCTGGAACTTAGGAGACGGTTTTGACACGATCTATGATTACAATGGCGGAAACACGGATAATGACACCATTAAATTCGGTGAAGGCATTTCCTTTGAGGATTTGTCATTTGAAAGAGATGGCAATAGCTTAATCATCCATGTTAACAATGACAGAACTCAGGGAATCAAAATACAGGATTACTACTCTAGCACTTATTACAAAGTAGAAAAATTGGAATTTGCCGATGGAACTATTATAGAAACTTCAACCATTACCGTTGCCACAGACAGATCCGATGCCTTGGCTGCACAAAATATTACCGGAACGGACAATAACGATACCTTAACCGGAGGGAACTTTGGTGACACGCTTAGTGGTAATAGCGGAGACGATGTTGTTGATGGCAAAGGCGGCAATGATACGATATACGGATACTCCGGCAACGACACGCTTATTGGCGGCAAAGGAAATGACCGCCTGGAAGGCAGTTATGGAGATGATACCTACATCTGGAACTTAGGAGACGGTTTTGACACGATCTATGATTACAATGGCGGAAACACGGATAATGACACCATTAAATTCGGTGAAGGCATTTCCTTTGAGGATTTGTCATTTGAAAGAGATGGCAATAGCTTAATCATCCATGTTAACAATGACAGAACTCAGGGAATCAAAATACAGGATTACTACTCTAGCACTTATTACAAAGTAGAAAAATTGGAATTTGCCGATGGAACTATTATAGAAACTTCAACCATTACCGTTGCCACAGACAGATCCGATGCCTTGGCTGCACAAGATATTACCGGGACGGACAATAACGATACCCTAACCGGAGGGAACTTTGGTGACACGCTTACTGGTAATGACGGGGATGATGTCATTGATGGCGGAGCTGGTAATGACACATTAAAAGGCAATAGCGGCAACGACACGCTTATCGGCGGTAAAGGAAATGACCGTTTGGAAGGCAGTTATGGAGATGATACCTACATCTGGAACTTAGGAGACGGTTTTGACACGATCTATGATTACAATGGCGGAAACACGGATAATGACACCATTAAATTTGGCGAAGGTATTTCCTTTGAGGACTTGTCATTTGAAAGAGATGGCAATAGCTTAATCATCTATGTTAATAATGATAAGACGCAGGGAATTAAAATACAAGATTACTACTCAAGCTATTCTCAGGTTGAAAAGTTAAAATTTGCCAACGGAACTATTGTAGAAACGTCAACCATTGCTGTTACCACAGACAGATCCGATGCCTTGGCTGCACAAGATATTACCGGGACGGACAATAACGATACCCTAACCGGAGGGAACTTTGGTGACACGCTTACTGGTAATGACGGGGATGATGTCATTGATGGCGGAGCTGGTAATGACACATTAAAAGGCAATAGCGGCAACGACACGCTTATCGGCGGTAAAGGAAATGACCGTTTGGAAGGCAGTTATGGAGATGATACCTACATCTGGAACTTAGGAGACGGTTTTGACACGATCTATGATTACAATGGCGGAAACACGGATAATGACACCATTAAATTTGGCGAAGGTATTTCCTTTGAGGACTTGTCATTTGAAAGAGATGGCAATAGCTTAATCATCTATGTTAATAATGATAAGACGCAGGGAATTAAAATACAAGATTACTACTCAAGCTATTCTCAGGTTGAAAAGTTAAAATTTGCCAACGGAACTATTGTAGAAACGTCAACCATTGCTGTTACCACAGACAGATCCGATGCCTTGGCTGCACAAGATATTACCGGGACGGACAATAACGATACCCTAACCGGAGGGAACTTTGGTGACACGCTTACTGGTAATGACGGGGATGATGTCATTGATGGCGGAGCTGGTAATGACACATTAAAAGGCAATAGCGGCAACGACACGCTTATCGGCGGTAAAGGAAATGACCGTTTGGAAGGCAGTTATGGAGATGATACCTACATCTGGAACTTAGGAGACGGTTTTGACACGATCTATGATTACAATGGCGGAAACACGGATAATGACACCATTAAATTTGGCGAAGGTATTTCCTTTGAGGATTTGTTATTTGAAAGAGATGGTAATGATTTAGTGATTTATGTTAATAATGACAAAACTCAGGGAATTACAATTCAAAATTACTACTCAGGCTATTCTCAGGTTGAAAAGTTAGAGTTTGCCGATGGGACTATTGTAGAAACTTCATCTGTTTCTATAGTTGAACCAGAAGAACCAAGCGAAAACGCCGGACAGACAATCTCCGGTACAAGTGATGATGATATTTTAATCGGCAGTGACGGAGATGATACAATTAATGCCGAGGATGGTTATAATGATATTACGGGCGGCAAAGGAAACGATATTATCTCTGCCGGATATGACCGGGATACTTTCTATTACAACCTAGGCGACGGTTATGATAAGATTACAGATTTAGGAGGACGCGACCAAATCATCTTTGGGGACGGAATAAGTAAGGAAAACATTTCTTTTTACAGAAAAAATGATAATCTGATAATCTCAATCAACGACGATTTCTCACAAGGTATTGAAATCATAGATTTCTTTAGAAATAATGATAACCGAATAGAGAATATAAAATTTGCCGACAATTCAACATTGCGCCTAACTACAGGTTTAATTTTGAAAACAAATGAATTGGATGGTTCAATTACAGGTACTGTTGAAGACGATACATTAATAGGAAATATTGGGGAAAATAACCTGAATGGTTCATCAGGAGATGATATACTGAATGGAGGCAAAGGCAATGATACTCTTGATGGCGACGTCGGAAATGATACCTATATATGGAATTTAGGTGATGATATTGATACAATTCGAGATACAGCCGGATTAAATACTATCAAATTTGGAGAAAATATTTCGTTTGACGATTTAACATTTAAACAAGACGGTAATAATCTGAGACTGATTGTGAAAAATGATATTTCCCAAGGGATTATTATCCAAGATCACTTTTCTTCAAATAATATCAATAACAATTATCACCCCATCACTATTTTTGAATTTTCCGATGGTAGCAAATTTGATTTTAGAGAAAATAACATTACTCTCACCTATGATAACCGCGCTGAAACAATTACCGGTAATATTGGTGATAATATAATAGATGCTCAAGGCGGAGACGACACCATTACGACCTATGGGGGTGATGATATTATTAATGGTGGAGCCGGAGATGATGAAATTTCTTCCGGAAACGGAAATGATATCATAACTGGTGGTTCTGGAAATGATATCATTAACGGTGAAGCCGGAAATGATACTTACATTTGGAACCTTGGTGATGGTATGGATACAATAACGGATTCCAGTGGATTTGATAAAATCAAATTCGGAGAAGGTATTACATCTGCCAATTTATCATTTTTCAAACAAGGAAATAATTTACTTATATTTATCAATGATAACCATCAAGAAGGAATAATAATAAACAGATATTTTGAAGGTAGTTACAATATTGAACTCCTGGAATTTACAGACGGCTCATCCATAAATCTAAGTCAGTCTTTAGATATCAAGCTAGGTGATACCGGCGAATCCATTGATGGTACAATATATAACGATACAATAACCGGAGGAGATGGAAACGACACCATTAACGGAGGTAATGGTGATGATACTCTTTCAGATGGGATCGGAGAAGATACCATGTCTGGCGGAGATGGTGCGGATATCATCTCTGGCGGAACAGGAGATGATACAATCGACGGAGGTGCCGGAAATGACACTTATATCTGGAACCTTGGTGACGGTATGGATACAATAACAGATTCGCAAGGAACAGATAAAATTGTGTTTGGCGAGGGCATTTCATATGATGACCTTTCATTTAGTCAAACGAATTCAGACTTATACATTAATGTTCAGAATATGCCCAACCAAGGACTTTTGATCAAAAATTATTTTGCTTCAGGAAATAGTAACCGTATTGAAACCTTGGAATTCAGCAACGGGAACCTCTTTGATCTGAGTAAAAATGCGTTAATATTAAAAGGAGATGGGACGGTCAATGGAACGATCTATGATGATTCTATAACAGGGAACAATAATGATGACACCATAACGGCAGGAGATGGCAATGATATTATCTACGGCAATGCTGGAAACGATAACATTGATGGCGGCAACGGGGATGATATAATCTATGGTGGCCAAGGATGTGATACATTAAAAGGAGGTTACGGAAACGATACATATGTATGGAATCTCGGCGATGATCTTGATACCATAGAAGATGATGCCGGTCAAAATACATTACTCTTTGGTAACGGTATAAGTTTCAATGATTTAGATTTTAATATGTTAGGCAATAATCTGTTGATTACCGTTAATGGCGACAAAAACCAAGGTGTACAAATCAATAATTTCTTAAATGAAAATGATTTATACAAAATAGAGTACCTCAAATTTAGTGACGGAACATCTATATACCTTCCAGATTTAGGCTTAAATATGGCCTATGGTGCAACAGATGATACTATAAACGGAACTTATAACGATGATACTATCATCGCCGGAAATGGTAATGACACCGTTAATGCCGGAGATGGTAATGACAGTATCTATGGAGGAAAAGGCAATGACGCCTTGAATGGAGGTAATGGCAGAGACAGTTATTACTACAATCTGGGTGACGGTTATGATACAATTACCGAGACCAGAGGAAATGACAAAATCATTTTTGGTGAAGGCATCTCCATAAATAACCTTTCTTTCCGACAAGATGGTTCAAATTTGGACATTTTAATAAATAATGATGTTTCTCAAGGAGTAACAGTCAAAGACTTCTATTCGGGAACTAATTATCAAGTAGAAACGCTCCAATTTGCTAATGGTTCAACGTTTAACCTGTCAACACAGGGAATAACACTGCAACAAACCGATGCTGACGACACTGTTAAAGGAACCTCTTATAATGATATCATTTACGGAAATGGCGGTCATGACACTATCAACGCCGGAGAAGGTAATGACACAATTGTTGGAGGTATCGGCAATGATATTCTTAATGGAGGAAACGGCGATGATACCTATATTTACAATTTAGGTGATGGCTTCGATACCATCACTGAATCCGGAGGCAATGATAAGATTGTCTTTGGTGAAGGTATCAGCCAAAGTGACCTGTCGTTTGAGAAAATAGGCAACGACCTGAAAATCTCCATCAATGGCAATGAAGTTAAGGGAATCCAGATAAATGACCATTTCCGTTATGACAGTTCCAAAGTCGAAACCATAGAGTTCCATGACGGTTCCACGCTTGATATCAGCAATGCTGATCAGCTGATACAGGCGATGAACAGCTTTAGCATCAGCAATTCGGCTTCGACAGATACCCTGTCTAATCCGACTGAGGATGTCAGTGATATGTATTCTCTGGCAGCCAGTCAGGATTTGACCAGAAAAGCAATCTAAATAAAGAAAGTATTTAAACGACAAAAAGCCCCCTACTCCGTAGAGCAGGGGGCTTTTTCAGGTGCAAAGGTCATCATAGACCAGATTGTTGCGGTCAATCTGGTCTATGGTTTCCTGAGTGTCATGGTCATAATCAGCAAAAATCGGTTCATAGATCTGGCAGAATTCAAGGTCGGCGATATTTGTCGTGCAGCCGCTTAATCCGCTCAGACTCAAAACGAGTATTGCGAGCCACGTTCGCTTGATGTATCGCATTGAGCTGTCCTTTCTGTTTAGTGTCGATTTGTTTAATTTTTTCATCTTTTCGGCCCAGCCAGTAAAGCAAAAGACCAACTCCGGCAATAATCCAGGCCTTAAATTTGTTTAAAAATTCCACCATAGTACCAGTCCTTTACATTAAAGTTGGGGCAAGACTTATACCGGCATAACTCATAATGTCCGAATACTTCTGAACCGGGGAAGAGTTTCCGATAGGAGCCGATAAGGTTTCTCAGCGAGACCAGCTGGGCCGGTGTAAACTCCCGGCGGCCAATCAGGCAAATGCCAATGCTGTTTTCATTATAACCTTTGCAATGAGCGCCGATCTGAGCCAGAGGACGTCCGTTTTCAATCGTTCCGTCCAATCTGATGACATGATGGTATCCGCAGCATTGCCAGCCGCGTTCCTTATGCCAGCGGTCAATATCTTTAATGGTAAAGTCTTTACCATCCGGAGTATCTGCACAATGAACAATGATTTTATCAATTTTTCTCAGTGCCATGATGACCTCCTTTGATTGTGTATCCATCAATTTTGATACCGGCCAAATCCCCGTTAAACGAGGCAGAAGCCTGTTCCAGGTCGAACTCAATAGCGTTCAAAACCGCATAAATACAGAGGTTGAGGTAATTGTAGTTGCCGTTGAACCGGGTCAGCATAAAGGTTAAAGCTTTAATATCTCCGGCCGAAACCTTGTTATAAGCCCGAATAATATGTTTGATTTTATCTTTGGCGATTCCTTGGAATTTGCACCAAGCCGTAAATTCCGCCTGCCATTTTTGACGGGTAGCATCCAGTTTGGATGTCTGATATTCAGACGAAGCAGCTGTGTCAACAGACAGCTTTTTCTGCTTAATGTCATCCAATTCCTGTTTTTTCCAAAGGTAATAGCTGCGCAGAATTTTTTCTGCCAATCGGTTGAACAGGATGTTTTTGGCGTAATCATCGGCAAAATGATGTTTGTTTCCGGAAAAAATAAGAATATCCTTTTCCCATTCCGAGAGCATCATTTTGGTGCTGTCAATCTTGCCGGTGAAAATGTTACAGGGGATTTTCACGATTTTTTTGATAAGCAGCAAGAAAACAGCGGCCATAAAAACCAAGATAAGCGTAAAGATTTTGTTATGTTCCATGAAGGCAAAGAAATACTGCCAAACATTGGCGTCCAGATTTGTAATATCCATGTTTAATCCTTTATAATTGCGTTGATTTGAGTGACGTATCCCGAACCGGAGAGCTCATGGGTGGCCGATTTGATGATCCATTCGCGGTTGGCTGCTTGGGTCAGGTTGGAGATTTTTATGATGCTTTCGGCACAGATTGCCGTATTTCCGGCAACTGTCAGCTCAAGCTCATAAATGCCGCGAATAAGCGCCGCCAGTTTTGATTTGGCAATCCGCATCGCGGTTGTCGCCGAAGCATAGGTATGCGGAACACAAAAGCAGGGCTTTCCTTTTCCTGTGCGAACCGTGTCAAGGATGCCCTTCTTCTTGTCGTGATACTTAACTTCGACGCTGTTGATTTTGTTGCGTTCGGCGATTCTTATCCGCCAGCTGTTAATGTCTGTAACGTCCAGTTCCGTGGTTGGCATCGGCTTTTCTTCCTTTTTCGGAGAAATCGCCGTGCCGATCGGAGCGACAATCAGCTTGCCGTCTGCGGGTTTAACGTAAGAGTCAACAGTTTGCGCAACACGATTGAGAAATGCAAGGTCGCTTTCCTCTGTCTGGTCAATATGGTCAACAATAATCCCCTCAAGTCTTGGCGAGACCAGAGGGGACAGTTTGTTTTCTTTGGCTATGGCAGCCACCATGTCTGGGAAGGCTATGTCATGCCATGATCGGCTTTTAGGACTGACAATGCTTCCCAGATTACTTTTCTCAAAAGTGTCAGAAGAGCGGGCCGTAATGCTGATTTGGTTCGGCGGCCCGGAAAGTTCGACTTCGTCGACCATAAATTTGCCCATTTTAACCAGCGCATCCACGTCATAGCCGAGATAGACTTCCAGTTCAGCCCCGCGTGCCGGAACTTCCACCTGATCGTCATGATTGTCTATGACAATTGTCGCCGCGTCAGACACAAAGCCGATTTCATCTGTGATTGAAAGCCGGATTAACCGTTCTTTAATCAGTTCAGTGACATTATCATTATTGGCAAGAATTTTAAAAACCGGCTGCATTACCATAACCTGACAGTTTGAGTTGATTTTTTGTCGTTAATTTCCGGCAACTGGATTTTCAGTCCGGCCGGCAGCACGGGCGGCTGAAATCCTAGAAAATCGTTGGCTTCCAGCACTTTTTCGACCGTGCCGTCCAGATGTCCGTAAAAGCGGTAGCAGATATCGTCCAAAACGTCGCCGTCTTTGGTATTGTAAATAATCATAAGTATTTCCCGACCTTTTGCACAATTCCCATAATGCCACGCTTCTTGCCATCGCCGTACTTCTTCAGATTTATGGTGAAGTCAATCCGCCGCGGCGTGCCGTCTTTAAAGAAAATCGTCTGATTCTCCTGTACGGAGGTGATACACCATTGCCCAAAAGCAAAGCCGTAGCCGGAAATCAGCATCAGCGGTTTACCTTGCATTGCCGACGTCCGCATCAGATTGAGCTGCCGGAGCCCGCCGAAAAGCTGCGGATAAATGATCCCGTCCAAGCTGATTGTCTCACTGCCGAACCCGGTAAACTGCAGAGACGGATTGGTGTTAATACGCTCCAATTCCGCCCATTTGTACTCATTTTGCCGTTTCAAAGTCTGATACGAAGCATTTTTAAGGCAAAACCGGTAAGCTCCGAGCAGCATCATATTGTCAATCGGTATTGATGTTTTCAGACGTCCGGTTTCGTTCAGAATTGCCCCGACGACGCTTAAATCTACATTAACCATAGTTTAATGCCCTTTTTCTGCTTGCCATTTGGCGTTCTCGCTCATCCATCACGCGGCCGACTTCTCTGGCCAACATCGCTTCGTCCATGCCTTTGGCCGCGTTGACTGTGATATTGTTATGAACCGTCGTCCGGGCAGAATTGTCGTTGGCAATTGCCGTCTTAACCTTGCTGTTGAGCGGATCGATATTTTTTCCGACATCCGCAACAACGGCCTGACCGACTTCAGGCTGGCGTGCTGTCGCAGGGACAGCCTTTTTGTCATCATCACTGCCAAACAGCTTGTTCCATACGCTTCCGACTGCCTGTTTCAATTTGGCAATCGGCTCGGTAACTTTTTTGATTTTTTCCCATACTTTCTGCGCTCCAGCAGAAATTCCTTCCCAGAGATTTACAAAAAATGCCTTAATCGGCTCCCAATATTTAATAATAAGAAAAGCTCCGACAGCTATTGCTGTAATCGCCAAACCAATCGGATTTAAAAGTAAAGCCCGCCCCAAAAGTTTAACTCCCGTAACTGCCGCCGGAATAGCGCCTTTGACCAGTGTCCAGAGTGTCATTCCAAACTGTTTGAAGCCGCTTGCCAAAGCAATGGCTTTGTTTTTCAGCATTTGAGTCCATAAAAATCCCAAAAATGTCTTGAGTTTAAGGGCGACACTTGCTGCGGAAAGCCAAGCCCCTCGCACAAATGTAAAGGCGTATCCAACTGCAATTGCAGAAATTTTAAGACTGATTAAGCCTATAACGGTATAACCAATAGCTTTGCTTAGCTGAGGATGCTGTTCAGCCAGGGTACTAAGCTGATTTGCCCAGCCTGCGCCGTATCGCATAATTTCCGCTAACTGCGGCAAAAGTACAGAACCGAATGAAATGGCAATGCTTTCAGCGGCAGATAAAAATTCTTTATATGCGCCGATTGTTGTATTTTGCATTCGTTCAGCCATTTGCTGAGCTGCACCATCGGCATTCTTAACCTTAGTCAGGACCTCATCCAAACGTCCGGTCTGAATATGGTTAAAAATAGCCAATGCACCGGCAGAAGCTCTGTCGCCGAATACCGCTTTGACCGTTGACAGCTTTTCCTGATCGCTTGCATCTTTGAGAACGGCCCCCATATCTTTGAAGATATCAATCATAGAGCGCATATTGCCCTTATCATCAAAGATTTTAACGCCCATTTGTTTCAAATGAGCTTGAGTGAAAGCGGCTTGTTTGGCGACATCGGGCATTTCCTCTGCCGTCAAATGGAGTTCATTCCTCATTTTTTCTAAGGCTTTTGCCCCTTTGCCGACCGGAGCCGCCAATCGCAGATAGGCGGCACGGAGCATAGTACCTGACATCGTCGCCTGAATACCTGCATCGCCGAGCACGCCGGCCAGAGCTGCGGTTTCTTCCAATGTGCCGCCTACGGCTGGCGCCGCCGGGGGAGCAAAATTCATGGGTTTTGGCCGGACA
>OAWB01000130.1_pt1 | contig 78168 bp, 61 predicted proteins | sample 1550621 | NCBI WGS metagenome assembly OAWB01 (sample SAMEA2580107, study PRJEB22360) | human gut metagenome | biome: human gut; feature: human-associated habitat; material: faeces | place: Denmark | collected 2008/2010
CGGTAACGCATGGAGCTGACTGTTACTAATAGGTCGAGGGCATAACCAAGCAAGGCGATAGGAAATGGATGAATTCTTTGTATGCAGTTTTGAAGGTACAATATATCTTCAATATGGCCCAGTGGCTCAGTTGGTTAGAGCGCCGCCCTGTCACGGCGGAGGTCGAGAGTTCGAGTCTCTTCTGGGTCGTTTAAGATGGGGTCTTAGCTCAGCTGGGAGAGCATCTGCCTTACAAGCAGAGGGTCACAGGTTCGAGCCCTGTAGGCCCCACTTATTAAATAAGGATGGATTCCCGAGTGGCCAAAGGGGGCAGACTGTAAATCTGTTGGCAACGCCTTCGAAGGTTCGAATCCTTCTCCATCCATTTGAGTACCGTAAGGACTCAGTTAAGTTGCCGATGTGGCTCAATTGGCAGAGCAGCTGATTTGTAATCAGCAGGTTATCGGTTCGAGTCCGATCATCGGCTTTCTCTTATGAGAAGAATTTAATATCGCGGGGTGGAGCAGTCTGGAAGCTCGTCGGGCTCATAACCCGAAGGTCGTAGGTTCAAATCCTGCCCCCGCAATTTAGACTTTTAAGTCTTATGCCCAGATAGCTCAGTTGGTAGAGCAGAGGACTGAAAATCCTCGTGTCGCTGGTTCGATTCCGGCTCTGGGCATTTTCGTTGCCAAGAGTAATGAAATAATTGAATACGGGCGTGTAGCTCAGTTGGTAGAGCACTTGACTTTTAATCAAGTTGTCCGGGGTTCGAATCCCCGCACGCTCATTGTAGAACAAGCGATTTTGCTTGTTCTTTTTGTTATATTAACTTATATTTTGATTACACCTATGCTATGCAAAAGATTCAGCACAGACATAATATGTGAAAAAGTCTGAAATATGTTGGAATATTTATTTGAATCGGAAATAGATGTGGATAACATCTAATTTACAACACAGGTATACAGAAGATATAATAAAAGCGAAAGTGATACGGATAGAAATAAATTGGAAGGATAAGCATTTGCAGAAAAATTTATGGAATACTTATATGAAAAATTAGAAGCATATGGGAAGTCGGATTATTATGGGTTTCATATGCCTGGGCATAAACGTAATTCGGATGTTACACAAGCGAATTTACCATATGGAATTGATATTACAGAGATTGAAGGATTTGATAATCTTCATCATGCGGAGGAGATCATCAGGGAAGCGGAAGTCAGGGCAGCGTCCATGTATCATGCAGAGGCGACGCACTATTTGATTAATGGGAGTACTGCGGGCATTTTAAGTGCGGTAATGGGATGTACTAAAAAAGGCGGAAAGATTTTAATGGCAAGAAACTGTCATAAGTCGGTCTATCATGCTGTTTTTTTAAATGAATTGCGTCCGGTATATATTTATCCGGAATTTGATGAGACAATGGAACTGAATATGGCTGTGTCTCCTGAAAAAATTGAGAGGTTATTAGAGGAACATAAGGAGGTTCAGGCTGTGGTATTGACATCACCGACATATGACGGGGTGTTGTCGGATATTGAGAGGATTTCTGAAATTGTACATCAGAAAAAAATTCCGTTGATTGTGGATGAGGCACACGGAGCACACTTTGGATTTCACCCTTATTTTCCGGAGAATGCAAATACAAAGGGAGCAGATGTTGTAATACACAGTCTGCATAAAACACTTCCGGCATTGACGCAGACAGCACTGATTCACTTGAATGGGACACGGATCGATCGAAGGAAGATTCGGAATTATCTGCATATTTTTCAGACGAGCAGTCCTTCTTATGTATTGATGGCAAGTATGGATGAATGTCTGAGGATGGTGGCAGAGCAGGGGGATGTGTTGTTTGAGACTTATGTGAAGAATCTGGAAAGCAAAAGGGGAGAGTTGAAAAAATTAAAGCATATCAGATTGATGGAGACAGAAGAATTCGACAGATCCAAACTGGTGCTGTCTGTAAAAGATACGATTCTTAAGAAAGAGAATCGAGTGTTTACAGGGAAAATGTTATATGAGAGATTGCTTTTAGAATATCATCTGCAGATGGAAATGGCTGCAGGATCTTATGTGATTGCCATGACTTCGATTGGAGATACAAAAGAAGGAATGGATCGGCTGATCAGTGCTTTGTTTGAGATTGATGAGGAATTGGAAAAAAAGTCAGAGGAAGAGAAAAGATATTATCTGCCCCGTCAGGAACAGGTCTTCACGAGCTTTGAGGTAGAAGGAATGCGAAGAATGGAAACAGTAAAGAGCCTGAGCTGGCAGAAGTCAGCGGGATTTATTTCTATGGAATATGCGTATTTGTATCCGCCGGGAATTCCGCTGATCGTTCCGGGGGAACGAATCACTAAGGAAACAGCAGCGATGTTAGTAGATTATCAGAACAAAGGGTTTTCTGTGGAAGGAATTAGTGTGGAAAACTATATTGAGGTGTTGATAAATGAGTAAAATTTTTTATATTATGGGGAAAAGTTCTTCCGGAAAAGATACGATTTATAAGAAAATAAGAGAAAAACTGCCGCAGTTAAAGCGTATTACTCCTTATACGACCCGACCGATCAGGGAAGGGGAGACCGATGGTGTGGAATATTTTTTTGTGGACGAAGAAAGGCTGAACGAGCTTAAGGAGAAAGAACGTGTCATAGAAGTACGTTCTTATAATACAAAGTGTGGAATCTGGACATATTTTACAGCAAATGACGGGCAGATAGATCTCCAGAAGTATGATTATCTTGTGATAGGGACTCTGGAATCTTATTATGGGATGCGGGAGTATTTTGGAGAAGAACAGCTGATTCCGATTTACATTGAGGTAGAGGACGGGCTGAGGCTGGAGAGAGCGCTTTGCAGGGAACGACAGCAGAAGGAACCCAAATATGCGGAAATGTGCAGACGTTTTCTGGCAGATGCAGAGGATTTCTCCGAAGAGAATTTGAAAAGAGCAGGAATTGTAAGGAGATTTGAAAATCTGGAGATGGAAAAATGTCTGAGTGAAATTACAGAGTTGATCCGGGAAGAAATGACTTCGCTTTAAAAGAAAACAGGAAAAAGATAAAAAGAGAAGCAGACGGGCAGATTTGCCGTTTGTTTCTCTTTTTTTGCTTTACAAGAGTTTAACTTGCAATTGAAGTGATGTTAAAAAAGGAACGTTATAATGACGAACGTGCCATTAAGAAAGGAAACAGTTTGATGTTAAAGAAAGTAATAAAAGAGGCATTCCCTACCGTACTGGCGTTTACCATGTCAGGAATGTACAGCATTGTGGATGGGATTTTTGTAGGAAAGGCAGCGGGAGATACAGGGCTTGCAGCGATCAATATTGCGTGGCCGATCCCGGCACTGATCACTGCGCTCGGAATTGGAATCGGAACGGGAGGAAGTGTTTTGTACTCTCATTACAGAGGGCGGGGAGAGCAGAAGGTATGTGAAAATTTGTTTGAGCTTACAATGACACTTCTGATCGGTACAGGTATACTTGCAACGATTTTGCTGTCTCTGGTACAGAAACCGTTTTTAGAAATTTTGGGAGCTGCGGGAAGTGTTCAGACGGAAGCAATCAAGTATACGGCGATCATTATTGCCGGAAGTATCCTTCAGGTGGCAGGAACCGGAATCATGCCTCTTTTGAGAAATATGAATCAGTCGCTGGGAGCAATGCTCAGCATGGCGGCAGGATTTGCAGTCAATATTCTGGTGAACTATTATCTGATGTTCCGATTGAATATGGGAATCAGGGGAGCCGCATTTGGAACGGTGACGGCGCAGGCCGTGGTAGTTATGGCAGGATGTGCGATCCTGTGGAAAACAGGTTATCGAAAATGGAGACCGTTGTGGCACGGACAATATGCTGCAGATATTTTCAAGATTGGAATCACGGCATTTGGAACATCACTTGCGCCGACAGCGGCACTTATTTTTACAAATCTGCAGTGTCTTCGTTATGGTGGAAATGCAGCGGTGGCGTGTTATGCGGTTATTTCTTATATTGTATTTCCGGTTCAGTATTTTCTGACAGGAATCGGAGAAGGTGTACAGCCTCTGATTAGTTTTTATCATGGTGCGAAAAAGGAGATGGAGGTAAGAGCAGTAAAAAAAATCGCTTACACCGCAGAAATTATTTTTGGAATCACGGCGGCAGCAGTTACGATTTGTATGATTCCGTATATTGGAGGATGGTTTGGTCTGTCAGCAGAGTCAAAGCAGTGCTTTTCTTCGGGGATGCTGATCAGTTCATTTGCATTTCTGTTAACGGGAACGGCAAAGTTGAATGTATCCTGTCTCAATGCAGTCATGCAGACGAAAAAAGCGGTGTTCATGACTTATATAGAAAGCCTGGCAGTTTCGCCAGTCTGTCTGTTTTTGCTTCCGGCTGTCTGGGATATCAGAGGAATCTGGCTGGCGCTCCCGGTAACGGCAGGCATTATGACAGGGATTTACGGGTTGATAAGAAAGGATAGAAAAAATGAAGAATAAAGTAAAATTCAGGCAACTGGGCAGTGTGACTCTTTTTGTTCTGCCGGCATTAATTCCTCTGATCGTATTTTGGATTTATCCGATCCTGCGATCTGTCTATATTAGTTTCACAGACTGGGATTATATGACTCCGGATTACAATTTTGTATTTTTTGATAATTTTATTTCGTTGTTTCAGGATGCCAGATTTTACGATGCACTTTGGAACACAGTTGTGTTTACATTGGGAACGCTGATTCCGACGATCGTACTTGGTCTGATGCTGGCTCTTTTGATGCAGAAAGCATTTAAAGGAAGCGGGATCATCAAATTTATTTTGTTTTCGCCATGGATCACGCCGACTGTTGCAGTGTCGATCGTATGGACCTGGATCTACGATCCGAATACGGGAATTGCAAATACGGTAATGAGATTTCTGCATCTCCCCGAATTACAGTGGATTAAAAGTTCAGACACAGCAATGCTCGCTGTGATCATTGTGACTGTGTGGAAGAGTCTCGGATATGCGATGATCTTTTATCTTTCCGCATTGGAAAAGGTTCCGAAAGAGTTGTACGAGGCAAGCGGGCTGGATGGAGCAAAAAGCTGGCAGAGATTCCGGGATGTTACGATTCCGTGTATCTCTCCAACCACGTTTTTCCTGGTAATTATTACGATGGTAACTTCACTGCAGGCATATGATCAGATTCAGATTCTGACTCAGGGAGGTCCGTCCGGAAGCACAAGAACCTTGCTGTATATGTATTATCAGCTTGGATTTGAAGAGTTTAACATGGGGCAGGCAACTGCGGTGGCGATTGTGATGATTATAATCACCGTAGTATTATCGGCAGTACAGTTCGGTGCATCGAAAAAATGGGTGCATTATTAGAAAGAAGGACAGATTATGAAGATAAGAACAGGAATCGAAAAACTCGGAAAAGGAATGATTTTACTGATCTTCAGTATTTTCACAATCTTTCCGTTTGTATGGATGATTTTAAGTGCACTGAAAACAAAGGCGGAGATTATGGATGTCCGTTCATTTTTTCCGGCAGAATTCCAGTGGCATAACTTTTACCAGGTCATTTTTGAATCACCGCTTCTTCGATATGTCGGCAACAGTTTGTTTGTATCAGTGATCACGCTGGCGCTGCAGATCGTAACAGGTGCGATGATCGCCTATGCGATTGTTTTTATGAATTTTAAAGGCAAGAAAGCGTTGTTTGCAGTCATCATGGGAACTTATATGCTTCCGACAGCAGCAACATATATTCCGAGCTATATTATTCTGGCAAACTGGAATCTGCTGAACACGTTTACAGGGCTGATCATTTCCAACTGTGTCAGCATTTTCGGAATCTTTCTGCTTCGACAGGCATTTATGCAGGTTCCAATGGGACTGATCGAGGCAGCAAGAATCGACGGGGCAAGCTCCTGGAAGATTTTGTGGCGGGTCGTGTGTCCAATGACAAAATCTTCGTTCATCACATTTGGACTGATGAACTTTATTACCTGCTACAACAGTTATATGTGGCCTTCTCTGATCACAGATGCGGATGAGAAGATGATGGTGTCACAGGGATTGAGAAAATTCTTTATAGAAGGCGGTGCTTATGGAACAGAATGGCCCCTGGTCATGGCAGGAAGTACATTGATCGTACTGCCGCTTCTGATTCTGTTTGCATTTACGCAAAAGTGGTTTATCAATGGAATCGGCGGAGATACGGGTATGAAAGGATAATTCCTTTTTTACATAAAGAAAGCAAAGAAAAAATGACATACGATGCATGAAGGAGAAAAAAGAAAATGAAAAAGAGAATTGTATCAGCATTATTAGTTTGTGTACTTGGAATGTCCCTGGTGACAGGATGTGGAAACAATGCAAAGGCTGCAGAAACGACAAAGACAGCAGATGGAAAAATTCAGTTGGACCTCTGGTATTCCGGTGGAAAAACAGCAGTCAATGTATTTCAGGACATTGTAGATGCATTCAATGAGTCTCAGGACAAATATGAAGTTAAGACAACAACACAGGCGGATTATACAGAGACTTATGAAAAACTGCAGGCAGGGATTGCAGGAAAGAAAGCTCCGGACATGGCACTTCTGGATCCAGATAAATCCAGAAATCTTTCTGAAAAAAATCTGGTTGCAGACATCAATGATTATGTAGAAAAAGATGATTCCTTTGAAAAAGATGATTATCTGCCGGTATTTTATGAGCATGGGGAGGATCAGAACGGAAAATTGTTTGCACTGCCTGCATATGGTACAACACAGGTGATGTATTACAATAAGGCGGCATTTGAAAAAGCGGGAATTGACCCGGCAACGATCAAGACCTGGCAGGACCTTGCAGCGGCAGCAGAGAAAATGACAGCTTCCGATGGTTCCTTTGTGGGCTGGGAGCCAATGTGGGGCTCAGGAAATCTGATTGATGCAGCACTCAGCAACGGAGCCTCTCTTCTGAGTGAGGATGGGAAAAAAGTGATGATCAATTCAGACGAATGGGTAGAAGTATGGGAGAGCTTCCGTACATGGATTCACGATGACAAGATCATGAAAGTAAATTCCGGCGGACAGGGCTGGGAATACTGGTACACGACGATTGACGACGTTCTGCAGAATAAAGCAGGCGGTTATACAGGTTCTTCCGGAGATCAGGCAGATCTGGACTTTAGCATTGTGGGAGCAATGGAACAGCCTGGATTTAACGGCAAACCTTCAGCACCAACGGCAGATGCACTGCAGCTTGTGATGCTTCAGAATTCTTCTGATGAAGAAAAAGAAGGTGTTTATGAGTTTATGAAATATTTTACAACTCCGGAAAATCAGGCAAAATGGTCCATGAGCACAGGATATGTGGCAGTACGTGAGTCTACACAGGAGGTAGAAGAGTTTAAGTCTTATGCAGAAGAAAATCCTCAGGCACTGGTTCCGCTTCAGCAGGCATCTCATGGAACACCGGCTCTTCAGGATCCGACAGGAGGTAAGATTCTGGATGCGCTGTCAATTGCAGCGGACAAGGTAGAGTTGGAAAATGTACCTGCACAGGAAGCTCTGGATGAGGCACAGAAAACAGCACAGGAAGCATTGGATGCATTATAAAATGAGAGATCAGATTAGGTTTAAAATCGGAAAAGAAGAAAAAAATATTCAGGAAAAATGGATTGAAATTCAGGAAGGAACAGAACACATTCAGATGATGATAGAAATGCCTGAAGAATTTCGGTATATGGCATTTTTGTTTCTGGAAGATTCGAGAAAAGAAATTCGGTTTCAGAAGCTGCTGGGATATGGGCAACAGAACCCGGGAATCGGGAAAAGTACAAAAGATACAACGATAGGAGGTGTTCCGGGAGAGATTTATCCCGGAACCTGGAAAATCGGAATCGGCATTTTTACAGAATATGTTGCGCAGAAGCTGGGAGAACAAACCGGAGAAATCGTACTGACAGTTTCGGACCGGAAAGATGTGGTTTCTGATCCGATCGGCGGAGAATGCTGGGTGGAAAATGGATTCCATATCTCGGAAAAGAGCTATCACTGGGAGAAAGTATTTTGTCCGGAATCCGGATGGTATAAGGGCGATTTTCATACGCATACGAGGTTGTCTGACGGAAAAGAGACGATCGGGCATGCTTCTGAAAGAGCAGAGGAAAGCAGTTTGGATTTTTATGTGCCGACAGAACATAATCTCATGCATACCGGCTGGTGTAAGACTTCACTCTGTGTGCTTCCCGGAATTGAGGTAACGACAGATAAAGGACACATGAATCTGTTTGGAATTACGGAAATGCCGGAGAAAATTCTGGAGATCGTGAAGCATAACGGAGAAGACATCATAGATACATATATGGATCAGACGATAGCACAAGCAAAACAAAAAGAATGGATTCGCAGTATCAATCATCCGTTTCTGACCATCTGGAAGTGGCGGTTTGAAAATACGGATCTGCGGGATATCAACTGTATGGAGATCATCAATGATCCGACGTATCCGGATGGACCAGGATCTAATGATATGGCGATTCGTTTTTTGGATGAAGTATGGAATGAAGGAATTCGTGTGTACGGAGTGGGAGGAAGTGATTCCCATAATCTGGAGGATGAATTTTATGAGGGAGCCAGCCTTCCGTCTGTGGTGGGAGATCCCGCAACATGGGTATTTTGTGACGGATTAAGTCCGAAAAATCTGATGGATGCAGTCAGAAAGGGACACCTGTGCGTGACCAGATTCTGTAGGATAGAGCCAAAAATCAAGGTGAATGGTCAGAGCCATCTCCCGGGAGATGAGATCACTGCAGAGAAGTGTGAGATTACATATCGGGCAGAAATTTCAGGACTGACAGAAGAACCGGAAGCATTTCTTGTGATGAATGGAAATTATGTGGAGCTGCCGGTCAGTTCGTCTGAAACCGGAAGATATCATGTAGAGACAAACTTGATTCTGGAACGTACCTCCTGGCAGTGGATCAGACTGGAAGTCAGAACAAAGAAAAAAGAATTTCTTGGATATGTAAACCCGGTATTTCGAGGAAAGAAAGATCCGGAGAGGACAACTTTCGGAGAAATCAAAGGAGAGACAGAAGGTTTAGCAGATGATTAAAGGAATTTTATTTGACAAAGATGGAACTCTGATTGACTTTTTTTCCTTATGGCTGGGTGCGGCAAAATCGTTTGTCACACAGTTTTTAAAAGAAAACAATCTTTCGGAGGAAGTAAAAGAATGTGTGTTTCATGCGATGGGAATCGAGAATGGAGAGATCGATCCACATGGAGGGCTCGCGTATAAGTCCTATTCAGAAATTGCGATGGATATTACGGATGAACTTTCGAGGGAGCAGATTTATCTGGAAAGCCGAAAAGTGAGAATGCAGCTGGAACGGCTGTTTTCCGACTATGTAACGGAAAGTCAGGCGCAGTATGTGGAAACAGCGGACATTAAAGCAGTTCTTGATGCGCTGAAACAAAGAGACATCCGGGTTGGACTTGCAACAGCAGACACGGTGCGGTCTGCAAGAAACTGTCTGCAGCGGCTGGGGGTACTGGAAAAATTTGATTATGTGGGAGCAGATGATGGTGTTCTGCGCCCCAAACCGGAAGCAGATATGTTTCTGGAATTTCAGAAAAAATTCGGGCTGAAGCCGCAGGAAATTGCAGTGGTTGGAGATACATATAATGACATTCGTTTTGCAAGAGAGAACGGCGGAGTGGCCATTGGTGTTTTAAGCGGAGTGAGTCAGGAAGCAGATTTTCGCGGAGAAGCAGATTATATATTAAATTCTGTGGGAGAACTTCCGCAATTATTGGAACAGATATAGATATTAAGGAGGCATTGCTGTGGCTGAGATTCAGTTGAAACATGTATATAAAAAATATGAAGACAAAGTAGTTGCGGTACAGGATTTTAATCTTAAGATCAAGGATCAGGAGTTTGTGATTTTCGTAGGTCCTTCCGGATGCGGAAAATCGACAACGCTGCGGATGATCGCAGGATTGGAGGAAATATCCGACGGAGAGCTTCTGATCGATGGAAAAATGATGAATCAGGTACAGTCATGCGACAGAGATATTGCAATGGTGTTTCAGAATTATGCACTGTACCCGCATATGACCGTATTTGAGAATATGGCATATAGCCTCCGGCTGAAAAAGGTACCGAAAAAAGAACGCAGACAGAAGGTGGAGGAAGCGGCAAAGATTCTTGGACTCGACGGTGTTCTGGACAGAAAGCCGGGAGAACTTTCGGGCGGGCAGAAGCAGAGAGTGGCAATGGGACGTGCCATTGTACGGAATCCAAGAATTTTCCTGATGGATGAGCCATTGTCCAATCTGGATGCAAAATTAAGAACACAGATGAGGGCGGAGATACTGAGGCTGTACCAGAAGCTGAAAACGACGTTTATTTATGTGACGCATGATCAGACAGAAGCGATGACACTTGGAACAAAGATTGTAGTGATGAAAGACGGAGTGATTCAGCAAGTCGCATCACCGGAAGAACTTTACAACTGTCCGGCAAATACATTTGTGGCAGGTTTTATCGGAATGCCGCCCATGAATTTCTTTCAGGGGAAATGCTGCAGAGGCGGAGAATATGGAACCTATCTTCAGATTGGAGATTTTGCGGTCGATCTGACAGAAGAAGATGCCGAAAGAGTTTTCCGAAAGGGATATATGGGCGAGGTGATCACAGTAGGTGTGCGTCCGGAAGATCTGGTACTTACAGAGGAAGGAACAGAGCATGAGGTTATGGTGTATGAAATGCTCGGTGCGGAAACCTATCTTTATTTTACATATGAAGGGAAGGATGTGGCATTGAGGACAAATGCAGACACACCATATAGACGGGGAGACAGGATTTCTTTTTGTCTCAGAAATGATAAACTGCACTTGTTTGACGGTGACACCGGGATCAGAATATAAGAAAGACGGCGGAAGGAGACTTCTGCTGTTTTTTTTGTGCAATTGCAGGAATCTGGGTATATCTTACATCAAAATTATGCTATACTGAAACAGTAACCAGAAGGAATTCAAGAAAAGACAGCAGGTGATGATATGAGCAGTTTTAAAGACGTGGTTGGACACAAAAATATAATACAGTATATTGAAAATGCGGTAAAAACAGATAAGGTTTCCCATGCATATATTTTGAATGGGGAAAAAGGTTCCGGAAAACGACTTCTGGCAAATTTGTTCGCTATGAGCCTGCAGTGTCAGAACCGGGATGAAGACGGAGACGCATGCGGAAAGTGCCAGTCCTGCAAACAGGCAGCATCGAATAATCAGCCGGATATTATCAGGGTGACACACGAAAAACCAAATACGATCAGTATTGATGACATCAGAGAGCAGATCAACAATGATATTGTGATCAAGCCATACAGCAGCAAATATAAGATCTATATTGTACCAGATGCAGATATGATGAGTGTACAGGCGCAGAATGCGCTGTTGAAGACGATCGAGGAGCCGCCGGCTTATGCGGTGATCCTGCTTTTGACAGAGAATGCGGAGATTCTTCTTCCCACGATTCGTTCCAGATGTGTAATGCTGAAGCTGAGAAATATCAAAGATCAGCTGATCAAAAAATATCTGATGGAACAGATGGAGATTCCGGATTATAAAGCAGATGTGTGCGTGGCGTTTGCGCAGGGAAATATGGGACGTGCGATCATGCTTGCGACATCAGAGCATTTTAATGAGATCAAGGAAGAGGCAGTTCATCTGCTGCGTGAGATTAATGACATGGATGTGGATGCGCTGGAGGCAGCCGTAAAACGAGTGGTTTCTTATAAGATGAATATCACAGACTATCTGGATGTGATCTCGGTATGGTATCGGGATGTGCTGATCTATAAAGCCACAAAGAATGTGGATCAGGTCGTATTTTCTGATCAGCTCAGATTTATCAAGGACCGGGCAAGCAAGAGCTCTTACGAGGGAATCGAGAATATTCTGGACGGAATTGAAAAGGCAAAGGCCAGACTAAAAGCAAATGTCAATTTTGAACTGACGATGGAATTGCTTTTATTGACAATAAAGGAGAACTGATAGAATGACAAAAGTGATTGGAGTAAGGTTTCGGACAGCCGGAAAAATCTACTATTTTTCACCGGGAAAGTTTGAGATCAAACAGGGAGACCACGTGATTGTGGAGACTGCGCGCGGTGTAGAGTATGGAAAGGTTGTGATCGGAACCAGAAAAGTAAAAGATCAAGAGGTGATACAGCCGCTGAAGTCTGTCATTCGGATCGCCACAGAGCAGGATCAGAAGACAGAAGAGAAAAATAGAGAGAAAGAAAAGGAAGCATTTCAGATTTGTCTGGAAAAGATCAGAAAGCATGGTCTGGAGATGAAACTGATCGATGCGGAATATACATTTGACAACAATAAAGTGCTGTTTTATTTCACAGCAGACGGGCGTATCGATTTCCGTGAGCTGGTAAAAGATCTGGCAGCAGTATTTCGCATTCGGATCGAGCTGCGTCAGATCGGTGTAAGAGATGAGACGAAGATCCGGGGCGGAATCGGAATCTGCGGAAGACCATTATGCTGTCACACGTATTTGTCCGAGTTTGCTGCAGTTTCCATTAAGATGGCAAAAGAGCAGAATCTGTCCCTGAATCCGACCAAGATTTCCGGAGTGTGCGGAAGGCTGATGTGCTGTCTGACGAACGAGGAAGAGACTTATGAAGAATTAAACAGCCAGCTTCCGTCAGTAGGAGATACGGTTACGACTTCAGATGGATTGACAGGAACGGTCCATTCCTTAAGTGTTCTGAGAAAACTGGTGAAAGTAGTTGTAAATCTGGAAAACGATGAAAAAGAAATCAGGGAATATCAGGCGGAAGAATTAAAATTCCGTCCGCGTAAGCGAAAAGCGAAGGTCTCAAAAGAAGAGATGCGCAAGCTCGCGGAACTGGAAAAGGGAGAAGGAGCGTCAAGATTAGATGACAAATAATTTAAAATCCGGAGAGCGTCTGGATGATCTGCAGCTTAATGGGCTTCAGATTATCCAGGATCCGGAACGATTTTGTTTTGGGATTGATGCGGTGATGCTTTCTGATTTTGCCAGGGTCAAACCGGGGGAGAAGGTTCTGGATCTGGGAACCGGAACTGGGATCTTACCGATTTTATTGTCTGCAAAGACCCGGGGAGAGCATTTTATCGGACTTGAGATTCAAAAAGAAAGTGCTGATATGGCGCGAAGAAGTATAGAGTGGAATCATCTGCAGGAAAAAATTGAGATTGTGCAGGGAGATATCAAAGAGGCGGCAGCGTTATTCAAGCCGACTTTTTTTGATGTGATCGTGACCAATCCACCGTATATGCTGAATCAGCATGGTCTGCAGAATCCGGGAGATGCCAAAGCGATCGCACGGCATGAGATTTTATGTACTCTGGATGATATTTTACGAGAGAGCAAACAATTACTTGCGGACGGGAAAGGGCGGTTTTATATGATACATAAACCGTTTCGTCTGGCAGAGATTCTGACGAAGATGAGTGAATATAAGATCGAACCGAAGCGGATCCGATTTGTGCATCCTTATATTGATAAGGAACCTACGATGGTGCTGATCGAAGGTCTTCGAGGCGGAAAACCGAGGGTAACGATCGAACCGCCTATAATTATGTATACCCGGTGAGGGTGAGAGAAAGGAAACAGCATGACAGGAACGTTATATTTGTGTGCAACTCCAATCGGAAATCTGGAGGATATGACTTTTCGTGTGATCCGTACACTCAAAGAAGTGGATCTGATCGCAGCGGAGGATACAAGAAACAGTATCAAGCTGTTAAATCATTTTGAGATACAGACACCAATGACCAGTTATCACGAATACAATAAATACGAAAAAGGAAGAAAGCTGGTAGAAAAGCTGTTGGAAGGACAGAATATCGCTTTGATCACAGATGCCGGAACGCCCGGAATTTCGGATCCCGGAGAGGAACTTGTGAAGATGTGCTATGAATCCGGAATTCCGGTAACATCTCTTCCGGGGGCAGCAGCCTGTATTACGGCACTGACAATTTCCGGGCTGTCTACCAGACGATTTGCATTTGAAGCATTTTTGCCATCAGATAAAAAAGAACGGGAACAGATTTTAAAGGAGATGGAGACTGAAACGAGGACTATGATCGTATATGAAGCACCTCATCGTCTTGTAAAGACTCTGAAATTGTTTCTGGAGCGGCTTGGAAACCGGAAGATTACCGTATGCCGGGAGTTGACAAAACGTCATGAGACAGCTCTTGCAGTGACTTTGGAAGAAGCAGTGGCTCATTATGAGGCAAATCCTCCAAAAGGGGAATGTGTTCTGGTGATCGAGGGGAAGAGCCGGGAAGAAGCCCGGGAAGAGGAGAGAAAACAGTGGGAAGAAATGACCATTGAAGATCACATGGAAGTATACACAAAACAGGGAATGGATAAGAAATCAGCAATGAAAGCTGTCGCAAAGGACAGGGGAGTGTCTAAGAGGGATATTTATCAATATCTGGAAAGCAGAAAATAAAAAAGGAACACGGAGATCAGTGAAAGATTTCTGTGTTCCTTTTTTGTACGATGAGCTTATGTGATTCAGATTTTTTTGATATCCACAACCTCTCCGTCTCTCATGGAGATTACTTTTTGTCCTGCAATCTCAGTTTCTCCCCGCTTGTTAGTTACATAGAGGACTGTAATGCCAAGCTCTTTGTTGATGCGCCGGATATCACGCATCATTTCTTTTCTGCGATATTCGTTCTGTCGGGCAAAATCTTCATCGACCAGAAGGACTTTTGGTTTGCATACAACAGCACGTCCAAGTGCAACGCGTTGTTTCTGCGCCTCATTGATCACCCGGATCTTTTTCTCAAGAATGTCCGTGATATTGAAAAAATGTGCTGCCATTTTCACACGGCTGTCAATAATCTGCCGCGGAAGATTGCGAAGGCGCAGTCCAAGCGCGATATTGTCATACACGTTTAAGTGAGAATAGAGCTGATAATTCTGAAACGCCATGGCAAGACTACGGTCACGGGGCAGAATATCGTTGAGCAGATCTTTTCCGAGATAGATTTCACCGGATGTAATATCCTCCATACCACCGATCATGCGAAGTATGGTGGATTTTCCGCAGCCGCTTGGTCCGAAAAAGGTAACAAACTCTCCGTCTTCTATATGCAAAGAAAGATTTTTGACAGATACAAATCCGTTGGGATATGTCTTGTTCAGATTTTCAAGAGTAATACTCGCCATCAGAACACCTCCTTATGTCTAACATCAGTGTATCATATTCAAACCTGCAAAACAATCTATTGCAGCATGAATTGAGCAAGGACCACGCTGGCTGCAAGTCCGGCGAAGGTGGCAATCAGCGCTCCAGTCAGTGTGTAGCGGGAGTTTTTGATCTTTGCGGTCATGAAATAGACACTCATAGTATAAAAGATGGTCTCTGTACAGGACATGGAAATGGATGCAATCAGTCCGATCAGAGAATCCGTACCAAACTCTTTATAGAGATCCAGAAGAAGTCCGGTAGCGGCTGAGGAAGAAAACATTTTGACAACCGTAAGAGGAACCAGTTCTCCGGGAAATCCAATGGCAGCAGTAAACTGCCCAATACAGGAGGAAATCATCTCCAGAAACCCGGAAGCGCGGAGAATACCCACTGACACCATAAGTCCGATGAGTGTGGGCATGATCTTGAGAACGGTTAAAAATCCGTTTCGGGCACCTTTGATGAAATGTTCATAGACGTTGATCTTCATCAGAAGTCCATAGACGATGATGGCAAGGATCAGAAACGGGACAATAAAATTGGTGAGGTAGAGAAAAAGATTCATGAATGACTCCAAAATAAAATCAGATTTTTAAATCTATATGCGGTTTCAGAGAATAACATCCCTCAAGAACTCATAAGATAAAACAAAATCGATTTTGGGAGTTTGCCATGTCAGATCGTTTGCGAAAGAGCACAAAAAAGCAAGTCATCTCGATCATTCTTGTTCTTACCTTGCTGTTGTCTGTGATATTGTCCGGATGTCACGGGCAGTCTTCAGAAATCCAGAATAAAAAGTTCAGAAAGTTTACCGAAACCTTATTTTGTCAGGAAGTGGCGTCAAATACGGTCAGTCTGCATTATACACTCAAAGATCCCGGTCAGTATGGGATTCAGGATTCCCCGGTTACATTCGGATATTTTAATACGGATAAAGGAACCCGAAAAATTTCCACAGAAAATACACAGGCGGCATTGAAACGATTTTCCTATCGGAAATTATCAAGGGAAAACAGGCTTACATATGATGTGTTGGATTATTATCTGGAGTTATCTAAAAAAGAAAGTGACTATCTGCTGTATGAAGAGCCCATGGGGACAGTCAGCGGTGTGCAGACACAGATTCCGGTACTGTTGTCAGAATATCAGTTTCAAAGCAAAGAAGATGTGGATGCTTATCTGGAGTTGATGAAAACAACACCCGATTATTTTAATTCCCTGATCGCATTTGAACAGGAAAAGGCACAAAAAGGGCTTTTTATGGCAAGCTATACGGCGGACACCGTAATTGAACAGTGTCAGGCATTCATTGATATGGGGGACTCCAACTATCTGATTTCCACGTTTGTTGATCGGATCCAGAAGCTTACAGATCTGTCCGAATCGGAGAAAAGTGATTATATCCAGAAAAATGCATATATGCTGAAGACCTATGTGTTGCCGGCCTATCAGCAGCTGATTAAAACCGTGGTGGAGTTGAAAGATTCCGGTAAGAACGAAGAAGGACTCTGTTATCTGCCAAACGGAAAAGAATATTATGAACTGACAGTGCAGGCGTCCACAGGATCTGCAAGAACAGTTCCTCAATTACAGAAACTGACAAAGAATCAAATGAAAGATGATCTGGCGGCAATGAAAGCTGTGATCGGACTGACAGCAGAACAGGCAAAGGAAACAGCAGTGATGGAATCTACCGATCCAAAAGAAATATTAAACAGCCTGAGTCTGGATATTCAGAAGACGTTCCCAAAACTTCCCCAGACGAGTGTAGAAGTAAAATATGTGCCAAAAGCCATGGAAGCACATCTAAGTCCGGCATTCTATATGATACCGGCATTGGATGACACAGAAGAAAATGTCATCTATGTCAATCAGGCCCAGATGGGTAATAAGCTGACACTGTATACAACACTGGCCCATGAGGGGTATCCGGGGCATCTGTATCAGACGGTTTATTACGCATCGACAAAGCCGGATCCACTGCGCAGTATTTTCAATTTTGGCGGATATGTAGAAGGCTGGGCAACGTATGCGGAAATGGGTTCCTACTATCTGGCAGATTCTCTTACCAGAGAGCAGGCGGTTCTGCTTCAGAAAAACAGTTCCATTTTGCTGGCATTGTATGCGCTGGCAGATATGGGCATTCATTATGATGGGTGGAATCGGATGGATACTGTAAAATTTTTCAAAGAATATGGAGTCGGAAGTGCGGAGATAGTGAATCAGATTTATGATCTGATCATTGGATCTCCGGGAAATTATCTGAAGTATTATATCGGCTATGTAGAATTTCTGGAATTAAAGAAAAAATGGGTCGAAAAAAAGGGCGAGGATTTTTCCCAGAAAGAATTTCATAAGGCAGTACTGGATGTAGGACCGGCACCGTTTGAACTGGTAGAAAAATATATGTGGCAGGGAGAAAAATAAAAGATGTTGAATTATCTGTGGGCAGGAATGATTATAATCGGAATCATATATGGTGCATTCACCGGAAAAATGCCCGATATCACGAATGCAGCTCTGGATTCTGCAAAAGATGCAGTAACCTTGTGTATTACAATGGTGGGAGTGATGGCATTCTGGATGGGAATCATGGAAATTGCGTCCCGGGCGGGAATTATTGAGATGGCATCGAAAAAAATGAGACCGCTGATCCGATTTTTGTTTCCTGATATTCCGAAAGAGCATCAGGCGAATCAGTATATTACAACAAACTTTATTGCAAATTTTCTGGGGCTTGGCTGGGCGGCAACGCCTGCCGGACTTCAGGGAATGCAGGCACTGGCCGAATTAGAACAGGAAAGAAGGATGAAAAGAGCGCCGGGAAAGGCAAGAAAGCCCGGCGTGGCATCCAATGAAATGTGCACATTTCTGATCATGAATATCTCTTCGCTGCAGTTGATCCCGATCAATGTGATCGCCTACCGGAGTCAGTATGGAAGTGTGAATCCGGCGGCAATTGTAGGTGCGGGGATTGTGGCGACAACAGTGAGTACGCTGGCCGGGATGGTGTATTGTAAGATTATGGACAGGAAGAGATAAGTCCGATCCGGGCATACTCGATCAATTCTTCTTCCACGCGTTTCATCACTTCTTTTGTCTCCGGATTGGTATAAGGGATCCTGGCAATGATTTTGGGAATATAGTTTTGCTCTTCGATGATATCCAGACTTTCCCGGAAGTTAATATCATAAAAATAAGCAAGATAAGAAATCCAGTAATCCATCGGTGTTACCCGGTCAGAGGACAGGATACATTCATGACGTAAAATAGAATCTCTTACTTTTGGAGAAATCGCAGAGGCGCCTGTTTCCTCTGCGGAAGTATCCATAAAAGTTTCCAGTCTGTCTTCCAGTTTTACACGGCAGTTGTCCAGTTTATCGGCATCCCGGATGATCTTTGCATGAAGTAAAGTACGTGCATCGGAAATTCCATCCAGCTTAAAATCACTGTGTTTGGCAATGGAAATACGGATGATTTCGTCAAAATCTGATTCTGGAATAAAGTTACGGATCAGATTTTGATGAGGCGCATTGTCGAACAGAATTTTGACTCCGTAAGCTGCGTGATCCATCGTGTCAGGGAGAAAACTGTCAAATTGCTTCAACTGTTCAAAACGTCCGATATCATGCAGCAGTGCGATCATCTTGGCGAGGGACGTATCTTCCTCAGATAATTTCATACGGGCGGCAATATCGGCACTTTCTTTGACAACACCGTAGGTATGTACGATTTTTAGACGAATTTTGTCATTGTGGCAGTCGTAGTCTTTTAAATAATTGTTGAATTGGGTTTTGGCGGTATAAAAATCCATGAAAATAGTACGCTCCTTATCATTGTCATAAATTTTGTTATTTTTATTTTGATGAGTTTCTCGGGGAATGTCAAGTGGGATGAAAAGAACTATTACTCAAAAATGGGGCATGTCATTTAAAATGAGGTGCTCCATTTTTGAGTTTCTTTTATCTTTCATCATTAAGATATGTATTTCGAAGAGATTCTAATTCTAAATGTGTATTGGTAATAGCTTGTTGAACATCAATTTCAGAATCTAACAATTTATATATCCAGTCACAGACAACAGCATCAATTTCGTATTGAGGGATGACCTTGTTATTAGATAGTTTGGGAGGAATTGTAGGCTTGGTATATTTATAAATAGAATGATATAAAGGAAGCCAAGGATACAACTCTGTTAATTCATCATTGGTGTAGGTGCTATTTAGCGCAGAAAGCCCACCTAATAAAGAGGAATAGTTTGTAATTTGCTCATCGCAAGTCCATTTGAGAAATTCAAAAGCTTCTTGTTTTTTATCAGAGTGACTATTGATACCAAGTCCCCAACCACCAAGCAAAGGAGAATGACCAGGAATTAAGTGATAGCCTATTGAGCCCACAATACTATTTTTTCTCAGGTCAGTAACATCAGATAAAAATGATGGATATGAAATAAGCATTGCGGTTTCTCCCTTTAGAAAATCATCGACAACACTGATATCTGTAGCTGTTCTGTAATCGGGTTTTGCATTTTTTATAGATTTAACAAAATTAATATATGCTTTTAAGGAATGATCGGAGTCTAAACAGACATTTCCATGTCGATTGAAAAGACTGCCGCCATATGATCTGAGACGCATATATATTTCAGGAGTTAGGCATTCGCTATAGGCAGTAGGTATGGAAATTCCATATGAAATTGCAGTGGTCTTGTTTGTAAAGAAATCGGCAATTGTATTAAATTCTTTCAAAGTACTGGGTGGACGAAGTGAAATATTATTTTCTCTTTCATAATCATTTTTTAATGCCGTGTTTTCAAATAAATCTTTTCGGTAATAAAAAATTTGTGGAGCATACATAAAAGGAATGCCGTAATAGCGACCGTTAAAAATGCTGTAATACTTCAAACAATTCGGAAGAAAGATATCAGGGTTAATGGAATGAAATTTAGTAGTGATATCTTCTAATATCTGCTCAGAGGCAAGGGAAGGAAGCCAGGGAATATCATACATAAATACGTCATAAGGCTGTTCGTTGTTTGAACGGTATTTTTCTACAATAGTTTCATATAAACGATGATGTGGAAGAATCGTTACATCTGCATGAATATCTGTTTTGTTTTCAAAGTTTTTTAATAAACCCAGCAGAGAATGAACTTGAGACGTATCAAGCATTAAAACACGAATTGTTTCTTTAAATTCTTTTTTTTCTTTTTTAATAACGTGTGATTTATCACATGAGTTATAATTATAAAATTTTCCCCCACTTAAAATAATTTTTTCAGTTTCTTTTGTTAGAGGTGACTGGAGTTGCTCTAACAGAAGTTTAGAGGCCAACTGACCGAGTTTCATTGCCGGGCGCACCGTAGAGGCAGAGGAAAAGGAGTGTGTATGAAGATTCCAATGCTCCTCACCTAAAGTGAAAACAGGAATATCGTTGGTTGTATATCCTAAAATTTTTATACCTTCAATAATTCCGGCGGCTAATGATTCGGAAGTTGCAACAATCGCTTGTGGAATTCTTGATCGGAGAAGATGAATGGTTTTTCTGAAAGCATCTTCTTTACTCATATCTGTTTGAAAAAAGGCGTATGCAGGTGGTGACAAATTATAGTTTTTAAAGGCATCACAAAATCCACGTATGCATTCAAATTCACAGCCATAACTTTCTGGACCTGACATGAGATAGATATCAGTAAAACCAGATTGTAATAGGGATTCGATCATGTTTCTTAAAAGAATTCTATTATTGAAAGAAACAAAATTAGCATCCAGACTGTGAATATTTCTATCAATTAAAACAAGTGGAATATTCTTAGATGTAAAATTATCATAATAGAACTTCCAATTCATAGGTTGACAAGAAACTAAAATCAGTCCACATACTTGTTTCTTCAACAAATTATGGACAATGTTTTTTTCGGATTCAGGTATATTTTCAGAGAAGTCAAGATTTAAATAGTAATTTGTATTCTGGAAATATGATTTGATTCCTTGGAAGAGCTGCACGTAATAACTATCATTCAAACTAGGTAAAATCACACCAATATCTGTATTTGTTTTAGATTTCAAATTTTTGGCATTTTGATTAATGGAATAGTGAAGTTCATTAACGGCATCTTGTATTTTTTTAGAAATTTCTTTGCTGACAGGTTTGGTATTATTTAAATAGTTTGAAACGGTAGCGATAGAAACACCAGCTAGATTTGCAACATCTTTGAGAGTCGCCATAATCGTGCCTCCTTCCTTAAATTAAAAAAACATGAATTGACTTTTTTTCAACATACCACAAAAGTATGAAAAAGTAAATTAGATGTAAACAAATGTTATTAAATTTAAACGTTTAAATTTAATAGAAAGAAAATTTAACTTAAAATATTGAATTAAATGAAAATGATAGATAGAATGAAGATAAAATTAAGCAAGAAAATTATTATTAAAGGAGGAAGATAGTGATGAAAAAAAGATTTCTTGCAATGTTATTGGCAGGAGCAATGGTTATGGGGCTTGTGGGATGTGGAAGTTCAGAAAGTTCGAAGGAAACAACGAATGAAAAGACAGGTGCGGAAAAATTTAAAATTGGAGTTTCCATTATGGAATTAACGGCGTATCCATGGTTCCAGGGAGTTGTAGATGGATGTAATCAGTGGGCAGAGGAAAATGCAGCAAACAAAGGCGTAGAAATCAAATTTGATTTTGAAGATTCCCATTCAGATGTACAGACAATGTTGACAAACCTGGATAATATGCAGGTTGCAGGTTGTAATGGTATTATTCTTTTTCCGGCGGATGCCTCTTCTGCTATCCCAACAATGAAAGAATGTGTAAATAATGAAATTCCTGTTATTGTTGGTGATTATGTTCAAGAACCGGCATCTGAAAGTGATGTAGTTTGGTCTACGTTTGTAGGACATGACATGAAGGCTTTAGGCAGGAAGGCTGGAGAGACAGCAGTTGCTTATCTGGATACTCTTGGAAAAGATGATCCCGTTTGTTTATTTATTTCAAGACCAACATCAGGAAAAGCTTCTTCGGACAGATTTGATGGCTTTAAGGAAATTGTATTAGAGTCATATCCAAATGCAAAGATTATTGAAGAAGGAGATACTGGAGCAGGAACAAGGGATTCAGCTCAGACATTAATGGAAAATGTTCTCCAGAGAGAATCTGTAATAGATGTAGTATGTGGACATAATGATGCAGAAGTAGTTGGAGCATATAATGCTGCAGTCGCACAGGGAAGAGAAGAAATTAAATTTATTGGTATTGCTGGAGATAAAGACGTATTAGGATGGCTTGAAGAAGGAAATGAAGCATGGTTGGGAGAAGTTCTTCAGGATCCTGTAGTATTAGGATATCAGGCAACAGATGCAATGATTAAAGTTTTAATGGATAAGGAAGAACTACCAGAGAAATATGATTTGCCAGATCCAGAAGTTATCACAAAGGAAAACATCAAAGATTATGATTGGAAGAACTGGAAATGGCTCGGCTAAAAGTGAGTTGAAAACAGTAACTGGCGATATAGTCAGACTCGCCAGTTACTTAGAATAATGGAGGGATGTTGTGTGATTGATTTGCTACCAGAACCAAAAGTTGTACACGAAGATGGAAATAAAACAAAGAAATTTAAAAATTTGTGGCTAAAATCGGAACAAGGAATTTCCGAAGAGCTGATTGCATTATCAAGAGAACGTTTTTGGAATTATCAAGAAGTTAAAATAAATGAAACGGAAGAAAATATTTTAGAAGTAATGCTGGTTGATTCTCTGGATAATATTGATTCGGATCAGAAAAAATTATTTCAAGAACAAGGATATGACATAAATATCAGCAAAGAAAATGTGATACTTCGTTATGAAAACAGAGTTGGTTTTTTGAATGGAATGACTACTTTGAAGCAATTGTTGGAGAAGAGTAAAGATTCATTTGTTTTACCGATATGTCACATTACAGATTGGCCATCATTAGAAGTGAGGGCTATTGCACAGACATTTTCCTGGTATGCAGGATATGGAAGATTTGGATTTGATAGTCAGTTATGGGGATTTGAAGAGTGGAAACAATATTTGAATATTTGTCTGGACAATAAAATTAATCAGTTTAATTTGGTTATGTATGGATATTGGCCATTTGAAATGAAAAAATATCCAGAGACAGTATTCCGAAATGTGCCAATTAAAATTTGGAATGCCGAAAATAGAAGATGGTTGACAGTAAGATATACACATCCTAATTTAGAGGAACCATTTTTGCAGAAGTTTATTGAATTATCTCATAGATACGGAGTGAAAATTTTTGCTTATGTGGGTTTGAATTCATACAATGGAGGATTTACGATCAAACATCCGGAAGCAAGAATGAAACCGCCAAAAGATAGCGATTTTAGGAATGATTTTGATTCGCTTTGTTTAAGTTATCCGGGTAATGTGGAGTATATTGTAGAATCTATGAAAGAGATTGCAAAGATTGGATTTGATGGATATACATTAGAAGAAAGTGAAGAGGGATTTTGGTTTTGTGAATGCGATGATTGTAAAAAGAGATGGCATGCAATTTCAAATAGTCCGGGAGAAGCAAAGCATAAAGCAAATATGTGGCTGCTGAAAAAAATTTATGACGAGGTCAGAAATATCAATAAAGATGCGGTCATTGGAATCAGGGCATTTAGACAGCCTCCGCTTGAAAAAGATCCTATGTTTTTAAAAGAATGTGTGGATTCAATGCCAGAGGATATCATGCTGTTTTGGGCACCAGGTTTGTATGTACCAGAGAGTGAGTTTGAAAAATGGTGTGACGCATTTGGAAGAGATCGAATATGGGCACGGGATACAGAATCCAATTCAATTACTTCTACAATGGGAAGATTGTATCGAACATTTAAAAGCAATGTGATCCGTTACGAAGATGAGACAAATGAACAGGTCATTGAAACTGATATCAGGCAGCATAGAGGAAGCGTAAAAATGGGAGTTCATGGTATCAATGGTTTTATGTTTGAATGGTATGGTTTATTTATGCATTTGTTTGCTCACGGTAATTATGGATGGGGCTCTCAGATGGACAATGAGGAATTTTACCATATGGCATGTAAACAGAATTTTGGAGATTTAGGAGAAACTGTTTTATATGTTATGAAAAATATGGTTACTATACATGAAAGTCAGATTCCATTGTATACAACACCATTTCCATTCCAGAAAAATAAAATGCAACAAGATGATATACCAGCAATTTTGAAAGCAAAGCAGAATCATGAAAATATTTTAAGTAAGATAAAGATGTTACAAAAAGAGGCGTATTTGAATGAAAAATTAAGACCTTGGCTGCCTCATTTTGATAAATTGGAAAATGCAGAACGCAGAAATGCAGTTATTTACGATATGGTGTTGGCAGCATTGGCATATGAGAAGGAAGATGATGAAGAGAAGAAAGAAAAATTGCTTGATGAAATTTTATATTACAACGAGCAAGATTTTGATATCGTAAAAGAAATGTTTTTTGACATTAATCCGGTGACAGAAACGGGTGTGGGAAGTTGTATGTTTCCGTATCATGAATTAAAAAGAATTATACATAATATGAGGCATCCAGAAGATAAAGATGAAGAGGTTATCAGCTCTGGGGTAGAAGCATTTGGGTGGTTATGGTTATAGGAAGGAGTAAATGATGGCAGAAGGTAAAATAAAAATGACTCCTTTAGTGGAAATACATGATGGCGTTATGGAATTTCCTGGTGTAAAGGCATTAGATCAGGTTAATTTTACACTAATGCCTGGGGAGTGTCATGCTTTGGTAGGGGAAAATGGAGCGGGCAAATCCACATTGTCAAAGTGTATTACAGGCGAAAACCAAATGACCAAAGGTGATTTAGTAATTAAAGGAGAAAAAATTAAGATCCCAGCATATAACGTCAGAGAATCCCAAAAAAGGGGTGTTGCAATTGTACATCAAGAGTTTACTTTGATGGGAGATATGACGGGAGTGGAAAATATTTTCGTAGGAAGATATGAAAAAAAACATGGTCATATTAATTGGAAAGCATTAGATAAGAGAGCAAAAGAATTGTTGGAGTACATGCAGTGTGATGTTAATTTAAACATTCCGGTAAAACATTTAAGAACGGCAGAGCGGCAGATTATCCAACTTGCAAAAGCCTTATTGGATGATCCTAAAATATTGATTTTTGACGAATTGACTGCTGTGCTGCAGGAGAAAGATATTGAAAATATTTTTAGAATTATATCTGTTCTTAAGGAAAAGGGCATTGGAATTATTTACATTTCACATCGATTAGAAGAAGTGTTTGAATGTTGTGATTCCTATACCGTATTATGTGATGGCAAATATATCAATTCTGGAAAAGTAAAAGATATTGATTATGATGGTCTTGTCAAAATGATTATCGGAAGAGAACTGGAAAATGTATATCCACCTATCAATGAAGAATTTGGTGATGTAATTCTTGAAGTAAGGAATTTGACAGCGCCAAAAGCTTTTAGAAATATTAATCTTCAGGTAAGGGAAGGTGAAGTTATAGGGCTGGCGGGTCTTTTAGGGGCAGGAAAGACGGAATTAGTTCAGGCAATATTTGGAAATCATAAAGTGACGGATGGCGAAATATTGATCAAAGGAAAACCAGTGAAAATTAAATCACCACAGCAGGCTATTAAGCTAGGAATGGGATTAGTTCCTGATGAAAGGCGGACATTAGGATTGGTTATGAAATTTGATATCAAAGATAATACTGTTTTACCATCTATGAAACTTTTTAGAAAAGCAGGAGTATTTCAGGATCATAAAGCAGAAATGAAAGCTGCGTATGAAATTAATGAAAAAATGAATTTAGCATATCATTCATTGTGGCAAAACGTTAAAAAATTATCTGGAGGGAATCAACAAAAGATTGTAATTGCAAAATGGATGCTTCGAGATACAGAAATTTTTCTTTTAGACGAACCAACCAGAGGAATTGATATTGGTGCTAAGTTTGAAATTTATAATCTGATCCATGAACTGACAAAACAAAAGAAGGCAGTAATATTAGTGTCACCAGAAATGGAAGAACTTATTGGACTGTGTAATCGAGTATATGTCATGTATGAGGGAGAAATTTTAGATGAAGTAGAAGGTGAAAGAAAGACTCAGGAAGTTATCATAAACAATTTGTTAGGAGTGAACGCAGAATGAATGATTACAAAGTAAAGTCAAAAAAATATAGCGGTGGTGTAAAAGCGTTATTAAGTGATTGGATGATCGTATTTTTGTTTGTTGTATTATTTGCGCTATGCTGTTTTAATGCAAATTTTAGAACAACAACGAATATCATGAATGTGTTACGTCAGGCATCATTTGTTGCAATTATTGCAATGGGAGAGTTTTTTGTAATATTGATTGGTGAAATGGATATGTCTATTTCGTCAACTATAGGTATGGTATCCATTTTTTTTGCAGGATTTTCTGTAAAAAATGGATTACCACTTGGAGTAGCATTCATATTGGTGATTTTAATGTCAGCTTTAATTGGAGTTGTAAACGGATGTCTGGTAGTATACGGAAAAATGCCATCTTTTATTGCAACACTTGTCGTAATGAATATGTTAAAAGGCATTAACTATATTTACTCAGACGGATTACCGATTTCTGGTTTATCTGAAACATTCGGAAAACTGGCTTTAGGAAAAATTGCAGGTATACCAATTGCAGTAATCCTTATGCTGATTGTTGCAGTCATTTTATATTTTTTCACTGCCCATACAGCAACCGGAAGAAGCTTCTTTGCAGTAGGCGGAAATAAAGAAGCAGCAAAATTATCTGGATTAAATGTTAAATATATTTCGATTCTTGCATTTGTAATATGTGGTGTGTTATCCGCGATTGGTGCATTGGGGCTTACATCCAGAACACAATCAGGAAATGTATCATTAGGAGATGAACTTTTATTTGATGTCATGACAATTTGTGTACTTGGCGGAACTTCTTTAACAGGCGGGAAAGGAAGAATTGCAGGAATTGTTGTTGGAGCATTATTCCTTCAAGTAATTTCTAATATCATGGTTTTGATGGGAATTAACACATATTGGCAGTGGGTTGTAAAGGGAATTATTCTTGTTGTCGTTGTATTGATTGATTCGTTTTCTAAAAAGGAGTAAAAAGTGGGGATAAATAAATTTGGTCAAATAGGGAAGTTAAAAGAAGAAAAAATAGAGGAATATGAAAGGCTCCATGCCGATGTTTGGCCAGATGTACTGAAGAAAATTTCGGAATGCAATATTAGGAATTATTCAATATTCCGATTTCAATCTTACGTATTTTCTTATTTTGAATACATAGGAAGCGACTATGAAGAAGATATGAGAAAAATGGAAGCAGATCCTGTCACAAGAGAGTGGTGGATGCATACCCATCCATGTTTTCAAAAATACAGTATGGATGAGCAAAGCGAATTCTTTCATGATATGAAACAAATTTTTAATTATGCTGGTTAAGAAAAAGGAGGTAAAAATGACATACGGTAGTAAAGTTTGGATATTTCCAGATGCAGAACTTCCACCAGAAGGGGTAAATAGTATACCAGGGCATGAATCAATTATTATTACAAATGTCAGTGATGAAGATGCATATATTAAAATAACGCTTCTTTACACAGACAAAGAGCCTGTATCGGATTTGGAAATATGTGTAAAGGCCAGAAGAGTACGGTGTCTCAGAACAAATGAAGAAAAGGATTTTGGAAAATATACAGCAGAATTTGGTGAACAGTATGCGATTATGCTGGAAAGTAATACCCCTGTAGTTGCACAGTATGGAAGGGCAGAGCCTAGAACAGTAGCATTTTATACAACGACAGGATATTCAATTTAAAAAAGAGATTAGGAGGATAATTAAATGTCAAATCATGGTAAAATTTTTATTCCGGATCACGAGTATAAGGAGAGAGTTACAAGAGCGGCAAAAATATTGCAGAGAGAAAAGCTTGATGCAATGATTGTTAATTCAAATGAAGCAGATTATGCAAATGCAAGATATTTTTCAGGATTTTGGCCATTGTTTGAAAGATCAGGGGTTGCTATTTCAGCTTCTGGAGATGCAGCTCTAATGGTAGGACCAGAAAGTAGAGAATTTGCAGCAGATCGTTCTCGTTTGGAAAAAATTTTTGTATTAAAAGAATATAGGGAAAGTGCAGATCCAGCATATCCAGAGTTGAAAGCTGATACATACCAGGATGTGTTTCATGCAATCGGAGTAAATGGAAAGAAATTAAGAATTGGTGTCGCCAGCTATTTGGATACTTCAGTTATTATTATAGAAGGTATTAAAGCAGCATTTCCAGAAGCAGAAATTGTAAGAGCAGATCATATAATGGTAGAATTACGGTCTATCAAATCGGTAAACGAGATTAATTGCTTACGAGAAGGATATCGAATTGCTGAACTGGCGACTCAACAGGTAATTAAAGAAATTCAGCCTGGAATGACAGAACTTCAAATGGTTGGAGTTGCAGAAAGAGTAGTATATGAGCAGGGAGCAGAATATGAAGGACTTCCTATGTATGTATTTTCAGAAGCATCGACACGACACGCAATTTCCAGATCATCATACAGAGAGTTTCAGAAAGGAGATATTGTTCAGCTGAACTTGTCGGCTAAAATCGATGGATATTCTGCAGCAATCGGATATCCAATTGTTTTAGGAAAATTGGAAGGTAAAAGAAGAGATGTAGTAATGTTTGGACTTGAAGCTCATAAATGGACACAGCAGCAGGTAAAATCAGGTGTTCCGGCTTCACAGATTGCAGAAAATTTTTATAAGTATTATGTAGATAATGGATATAAAGATAATTTTGTATATGGTCCATTGCATGGAACGGGTATGATTGAAGTCGAGGCACCATGGGTTGAAACAACATCTGATTATGCTTTGAAACCGAATATGACATTCCAGATTGATACATTTATCTCAACAGATACATTTGGGGTACGCTGGGAAAAGGGGATTGCAGTAACAGAGGATGGATGTGATGTTCTCTCTCCAGAAATTGGAAAATTGTATGAACTTGAGTTTTAAATGGTATAAACATTAAAGAAGGAGGATGTGCTATGCAATTAATTGATATGCTTTTTGATGAAATTGAAGATGCAAAACGTAGAAAAGTTCCGTTTATTATCCCAATTGGAACAATTGAATATCATGCTCATCATGCAAGTTGTGGATGCGATACAATGGTTATCAATGGAATCTTTAGGGAGCTAGAGAAAACGAAAGAAGTTGTAGTTTGTCCTCCGATTTGGTATGGAGTTGCAAGTTATGCAGTAGGAGGACCTGAAACAGGGACGATACAAGTTGATGTTGATGTATATGAACAGTACATTTACAATATATTGAAATCATTATTATATGGTGGTGTGAAAAATATATATTGTGTAGCTCATCATCAGACTGAGGAAGCTGGTTTGATGCCAATGACTTTAGCGTGTCATAAAGCCGCAAAAAAATTAACTATGGAATATATGGAAGATACTCGTGGACGTGGTTGGTGGGGAAGCAATGATTATGCCGATTACTATGAAAATCTTGGATCAGGTGATGACCCATTTTCCTATATCAAGGTAATTCCATTAATCAGTCAAGAAGCGCAGCATAAGTGTGGTGGATTTGATCATGCTGGAAAATTTGAAACTAGCTTGCTATATGCTCTTTATCCAGATCATGTCGATTTAGAAAAAACAAAAGAGAACACAGAGTGGTTTGCAGAAAGTGCGAAAGAAGCAAGCAAGGAACTGGGAGAGCATATGGTAAAATGTACGTTAGAGGCACTAGAAAAGATCATTAACTAGGATATTAGAGAAAAAAATGGAGTAAATAATCAAGCGAAGAAGCAAGTAATGCTAAAAGTAACAGATAGCATTGCTTGCTTTTGTATTGAAAGCAATTTTGAATTAAAAAATTATAAAAAACAGAAGGACTTCGTGTTATAATATGACAGACACAAATCAACGAGATACGGAGAAAATTATGCAGTTACGATACGAGATCCCGGACACATTCTGGAGTTTGTTCCGTTCGGTAAACCGGGAGATTTACATGGAGTCGCTGTTGGTGATCAATGAGGAATATCAGTACAGTAATTATTTTCTGACGAAAGAAATCTGTGTGCAGGTATTGAGTGATATGAATGCACAGAAACAGGTTTTGCTTCAACGGGAGGAGAACGAGACGGACTTTGACATGTTGGAGACGACAGCATCCCGCATTTTACGGTGGCTTTTAAAGACCGGATGGCTGAAGAAGATCGAAGATTACAGTACGATGACCACAAATATTGTGATACCGGATTATGCGGCGGTTTTTATTGAGGCATTTGAGCGACTCACGTCCGAAGAGCTGGAAGAAACAGAATTATATATTCAGAATGTATATGCCACACTGTTTTCCTTTCAGAATAATTCCAGAGTAAATCTGAATATGCTCAGGACGGCCCTGATCAATACAAGAAAGCTGAACAAAGCGCTGCAGGATATGCTTCATAATATGGACAAGTTTTTCGAGAGGCTTTTGGATCAGGAGTCTTACGGAGAACTTTTGCGGGAGCATCTGGACGGGTATGTGGAAGAAATTGTCAAGAAAAAGTATCATATCTTAAAGACCTCAGACAATTTTTATATCTACAAGATGGACATCAAAGAATGTCTCCGGGATATGCGGGAAAATGAAGAATGGATTGAAAGCATCCGGCAGAAAGCAAAAGCAGCAGGAGATACGAAAGAGGATGTGTTAGATCTGCTGGATCTGATCGAACGGGGCTTTGATGACATTGAACACAGGATCTCCAATATGGACAGAGAGCATTCCAAATATGTGCGGGCAACCGTGAGCCGGATGAATTATCTGTTAAGCGGAGAGACCGATACCAAGGGGTTGGTGGTGCAGCTTCTGAATAAAATTTCTGCGCAGGAAGAACCGGAGAGGCTGCTTACAGAAGCGGGAAAACGGATGAACCTGTCTTTGTTTGAGATGATTTCCGAAAAATCATTGTATAAGAGAAGAAAACAGAGGACAGACTTTATCAGCCAGATGGGACAGGATGAAGAATATGAAGATCTGAACCGGGAGGATGTGCTGAAGTTAAACCGGATTCAGATGCGCTACAGCAGACAGGAGATAGAGGATTTTATCGAAGAGCATATGGAAAACGAAGTGATGGACGCCGGAACACTTCATATTACAGAAGAGACAGCATTTGAAAAACTGATCCTGGCATATGACTACAGTACCAGAAAGAACAGTAAATATCGGGTATTGAATGAGGATGAGACAGTCATCCAAAGTGGACAGTATCAATATCCGGCATTAAAATTTGTGCGAAGGAGACCGCAATGATCGAATATTACGAGCAGCTTTCGGAAGAAGAACAGGACGATATCAAACATGTGATCCAGACATTATATCGCCAGACCTTTCTTCTGGAACGAAAATTTGAAAAACGGACCGGGCGGATGGTTCCGGTCAGGGAGTACCGTGTATGCAGCAAGCACAGGGAATTTCTGGAGGAATATTTTGCAGTTGCCGGAATCACACTGCAGGAAAATCTGCATATGGGCGTGATGTACATCCAGGGAGAGACACTATGGGGAGAAAAGCTCTCCAGACTTGCCACAATCTATATTCTGGTGTTAAAGCTGATCTATGATGAGCAGATGGCAGCAGTGTCATCCAGCAGCCATATCGTGACCACTCTTGGAGCAGTGAACGGAAAAGCAGGAGAATTTCATGTGTTAAGCGGCCTGCCGTCCCCAACAGAGATGCGGAGGACCGTTGCATTTTTGAAAAAATATCAGATTGTGGAACCTGTGGATGTGATGGAGGAGCTGGATGAGAACAGCAGACTTGTTATTTATCCGTGCATCAATACAGTGCTGCTTGGAGATGATATCAGAGAACTATTAGAGACGTTCAGCGAGGAGGAAGACAGTGGAGACAAAACAGGCGTTCAAAGCGCTCTCGAAAATCTGCCTGAATAACTGGCATTACATAGACAGAAAAGTACTTACTCTTAATCAGGGAATCAATTTCTTTACCGGACACTCCGGAAGTGGAAAATCTACAGTGATCGACGCCATGCAGATCGTACTGTACGCGAACACAGACGGAAGAGGATTTTTTAATAAGGCGGCAGCAGACGACTCTGACCGTTCTCTGATCGAATATTTAAGGGGAATGGTGAACATCGGGGAAAATAACGAATCCCAGTATTTGAGAAACCAGAATTTCTCCAGTACGATCGTTCTGGAGCTGGAGCAGACAGATACGAAAGAAAAGCAGTGCGTGGGAGTGGTGTTTGATGTAGAAACAGCGACCAATGAGATCAATCGTCTGTTTTTCTGGCATAAGAGCGGGCTTTTGGAGAATCAGTACCGTGCGGACAAGCGTTGTCTGACAACATTTGAAGTGAAAGAATATCTGCAGCGGACATTTTCAAAGGAAGAGTATTATTGTGGTCCGAGCAATGAGAGATTCCGCAGACAGATGTATGACATTTATCTGGGCGGTCTGGATATCGAAAAATTTCCTCGTTTGTTCAAGCGAGCCATTCCGTTCCGTATGAATATCAAACTGGAAGATTTCGTGAAAGAATATATCTGTATGGAACAGGATATGCACATTGAAGAGCTGCAGGAAAGTGTGATGCAGTATGGAAGAATGCGCGGGAAAATCGAAGAGACCATGGAAGAAATCGGGTATCTTCAGGAGATCCGGGGTTCCTATCGGCAGTATGAAGAAAAACAGGAAGAGACGGCGTCCTGTACCTATCAGATTTCTAGGCTGGAAATCCTGCATCTGCAGAGTAAGATCCAGGAACTGAATGACCGGATGAAAGAGACACAGACAGAGATTGCGGGACAGGAAGCGAAAAAAGCCAATCTGGAGAAAGAGCAGGCAGAACTTCAGAAAGAATACGAAGCAATAATTTTGAAGATTGCGGACAGTGGTTATGCAGCCATGGAAAAAGATCTGGAGAGTCTGAACGAAGCCCTGGAACGGCTGCAGAACAGTAAGGCAAGATGGAAAAAGACTGCAGATGGTCTCAAAGAGTGGAAAGAAAAAGATGTGACGCCGAATCAGACCTTGTGGGATATTGACCGGTTTGTTTCTGGAAAGATCACGGAAGATGAGCTGGAACGGCTGCAGACAAGTCTGACACAGATCCGGGAAGAACTGGAAGAAGAGCGTCAGGAGACGGATGCCAGACTTCGTGCAGTCAAAAAAGAAGAAAAAGCGGCACGGGAAGAATTAAAAGAGCTGAAACAGGGAAGAAAAGCCTATCCAAAAGAACTGGAAGAAGCGAGATATGAGTTGAGAAACCGGCTGCATGAGAAGTGCGGCAAGTTTGTCAATGTGCAGATTCTGGCGGATCTTCTGGATGTGCGGGACGAACGCTGGCACAATGCCATCGAAGGATATCTCGGAAACAACAAGCTGCTTCTGGTCGTGGAACCAAAGTACGCGAAAACTGCCATGGAAATCTATCAGGACATGGATAAGAAGAAATTTTTCCGGGCAGCAGTTCTGGATACAGAAAAAGTACAGGAGACAGAATGGGAAGTAAAAGAAGGAGCCCTGGCACAGGAACTGATCGCAAAAGAGCCGTATGTGCAGGCATACATCAATTTCTTCCTCGGAAATGTCATCAAATGTGAAAGTATCGAAGAGCTTCGTCAGAACCGGATCGGAATCACTGCAGACTGTGTGCTGTACCACAGTTTCCGTCTGCAGCATATCAATCCGGAAAATTATACGAGAAGGGCATATATCGGAGAAACCAGTATGCGTCAGAGAATCCGCCGTCTGGAAGAAAAATGTGAGAGTCTTCAGGAGGAACGGATTCCGCTGCAGGAAATGCTGGAAGAAATTCGCAGGATCTCTCAGCTGGAAGGACTGACACAGCCTCTGGAGGATTACAGACAATGGCTGTCTGATCTGCAGAAAATTCCGGAAAAGGAGGCAGAAAAGGCCAGACTTCTGGATACAATGCAGAAGCTGCGAGAGGAATCCGTTCTGGTGTGGGAGCAGCAGAAACAGGAAATCCAGCAGAAGCAGGAAGCAAAGAAAGCAGAGATTGAGGCAGTTCAGAAAACCATCTGGAATCATCAGGAAAACGGAAAACGATTCCAGAACATGCAGGTAGATTTTAATGAACAGTTAGTGCAGAAAGAAAATGAATTCCGGCAGCAGGACAGAGAAAAATATGAGCCGGAATTTCAGGAGTATCTGGAGGGCAGACAGAGCCGCAATTATGAGTACCTGATGCGGGAACGTATCAAGAAAAAACAGCCTTTGGAAGATGCGCAGGAAAAAGCATATGAAAAACTGGTAGAAGCAAGGAGTGCATATCTTCGAAAATATCCGAACAGAACCTATTCTGCAACGATCCGTGACAATGACGTGTACGAAAAGCAGCTTTCAAATCTTGAGTGCGATAACCTGGAAAAATACAGGGAAGAAGCACAGGAACAGGCGAGAGCAGCAGTGGAACACTTTAAAGTTGATTTTGTATCCAAGATTCGTTATGCAATCAAAGAGGCATATCAGAAAAAAGATGAATTGAACCGGATCATCAGCCGTCTGGATTTCGGAAAGGACAAGTATCAGTTTGTCATTACGAAAAACAAAGGTCCGGACGGACGATTCTATCGGATGTTTATGGATGACGCATTGGATATCAATCCGTCTCAGTTGAGTGACCACATGGAAAATCAGATGAACCTGTTTACCATGGAGCATGAGGAAGAATACGGAGATCTGATGAATGAGCTGATCGAGATTTTCATTCCGCCGGAGAATGCCACCAGGGAAGAGCTGGAGGAAGCCAGAAAAAATATGGATAAATATGCAGATTATCGCACGTATCTTTCCTTTGATATGCAGCAGATCGTGCAGGGAGAAAAGGATATGCGGATCGGTCTGAGCAAGATGATCAAGAAAAATTCCGGTGGAGAAGGTCAGAACCCACTTTACATCGCGCTTCTGGCAAGCTTTGCACAGATTTACAGAATCAATCTGTCTCCGAAGATCAAGCGTCCGCCAACCCTGCGTCTGGTTGTCCTGGATGAGGCATTTTCCAAAATGGATGCAGAGAAAGTAGCAAGTTGTATTTCTCTGATCCGGGGACTGGGATTTCAGGCGATTATCAGTGCAACAAATGATAAGATTCAGAACTATCTGGAAAATGTAGACAAGACATTTGTGTATGCAAATCCGAATAAAAAGCATATTTCAATACAGGAATTTGAACGAATGGAGTTTGAACAGCTGCAAGGGGAAGAATGATGACGTGGATATTGGGAAATATCGTAAAACAGATTGAATCCGGGACAGAAAGCTGGCGGGCAGAAAGCCGAGGTGGAAAAAGTCTGGCCAATGAACATGGGGAGCTTTATGATAAAAAACATTTAAAATCAGATGTGCTGCAGGAGGCAGAGCAATTGCAGCACAAAAATCTGATCCAAATTAAATGGGCAGATGGATATCGGGGAAGTGATATTGAAAGAATACGTTACAGATTAGAAGACAAAGAAAAATTTTATGCATTATATCAGCAGGAAGTGGATGCAGAATTTCTGCCAAAACAGGAGAAAATCCGGTTATATCAAGAATTTTTAAGAAACCAGCTGGCACAAGTAAAAAAATTGTGGATTCGTGCATATTACCAGGATTTGCTGGAACGATCGGAAAATAAACGAAAAAAAGATCTTCTGGAATTATTAGCGGATGAGAAAAAATATGCCCCGTGCTTTGAAGGTCTGGATCAGCTTACAGAATCTGTTTTTAAAAGGATTTTCAGTAAAAAATATTTGGGAAATACAAAAACATTTGAACAAGAGATGCAAAGTCATGTCATCAGTACTGCGAAAAAATTCTGTCCGGATGTAGAAAAAGAAATGGATGACACGACAGTGCTTCAGCAGCTGTGGATCGAAGAATATGCACAAGAACTGTCTTTAAAAGGGAAACTGCATTTTTGTCTGAAAGAAGAAAATGGAAGCACTCAGGAGATTAATACAGAGTGTTATCGGTTCGGTACTACATTAAACAGTCAGACACTGGAGCATGCCGAGATAAAAGAAGTACAGAATATTCAGAAGATCGTGATATTTGAGAATAAAGCCAATTATATCTCTGCACCGTATAAGGATGGTATTCTATACTTATTTAGTCACGGATATTTTTCTCCAAAAGAATGTAGATTTTTAAAGCAGCTGCATCAAGTGTTAAAAAATCAGACATCCTGTGAAGTGCAATATTTTCACAGCGGAGATCTGGATTACGGTGGAATCAAAATTTTTCAGTATATACGCAAAACAATCTTTCCGGAGTTAGAGCCGCTTCAGATGGATGTTGAGACATATGAAGCATATCAGGAATTTACAGAAGTGATAGATCCGGAAACACTGGAAAAACTAAAGCGTGTTCAGGATGAAAATCCAAAGCTGCAAGAGCTGATCAAAAGGCTGATAGAAACAGGAAAAGGAATTGAGCAAGAGTGTTTTTTAATAGAGAAAAGAGGGAATCACATATGAAATTAATGATCGCATCAGATATTCACGGTTCTGCATATTACTGCAGAAAAATGCTGGAGGCATATGATAGGGAGAAGGCAGATAAACTGCTTTTGTTAGGGGATATTTTATATCACGGCCCCCGCAATGATCTTCCGAAAGAGTATGCGCCGAAAGAAGTCATTGCCATGCTGAATGAAAGAAAACAGGAGCTCTTATGTGTCAGAGGAAATTGTGACACGGAAGTGGATCAGATGGTTCTGGAATTTCCGATTCTGGCGGATTATTGTTTTTTGAATCTGGATGGACAGAATATTTATGCAACACATGGTCATGTGTGGAATCCGGGAAAGCTGCCGATGCTGAAAGCAGGGGATATTCTGCTGAACGGACACACACATATACCGGCATGTGAAAAGATTCATACGGAAGCAGATCAGAGTGTCATGTACATGAATCCGGGTTCTGTGTCGATTCCAAAAGAAAATTCAGAACACAGCTACATGATCTGTGAGAATGGTGTGTTTGAATGGAAAAATTTAGAGGGAGAGGGTTATCAAATATGGAAGAGAGATACGCGTTGCTGATCGATGCGGACAATGTTTCAGCAAAATATATCAAACCGATACTGGATGAGTTATCCAAGTATGGGAATGTCACGTACAAGAGGATTTACGGGGACTGGACCAGCACCTACAATTCCAGCTGGAAAGAGGTGCTTTTGCAGAACTCAATCACACCGATCCAGCAGTTCAGCTATACTCATGGGAAAAATGCGACCGATTCGGCAATGATTATCGATGCCATGGATATGCTGTACACAAGCGAGCTGGAAGGATTCTGTCTGGTGTCCAGTGACAGCGATTTTACAAAGCTGGCAAGCAGACTTCGGGAAAGCGGAAAAATGGTGATTGGAATGGGAGAAGATAAGACACCGCCGCCGTTTCGAAAAGCCTGTGATATTTTTACCGTATTGGAATTGCTGTTAGAAGACAGCATGCTTGAAAAACCGGAAAAAGCAGCGGCACATGCAGTTATAGGAAAAGAGTCCAAAAAAGAGTCTGCCGGTGCAGTCTCCAAGAGTCAGATTGAAGAAGCGGTCGTGAAGATTATTACAGAAAATCAAAACAACGATAAGGAGACAGGACTTGGAGAGGTCGGAAGCCGTCTGGTCAAACTGTACCCGGATTTCGATGTGCGAAGATATGGATACAGTCTGTTGTCCAAGTTTCTGGAAACATTTCCAAAACTGAAGCTGTTACAGGATGGAACGAAAGTATCCGTGACATTGTATGAAGATAAAAGTCAGCAGGAGCGTATTGAAGAATATATTATGTACCAGTTGAAACAGGCGGGATGTCAGGGAGTATCTCTGGGAACTCTCGGAAATAAGATTCGAAATAAGTTCGGGAATTTTAAAGTGAGAGATTATGGATATTCGCAGTTTCAGCAGTATATCAAAAGCTTTCCGGATGTAGATTTAAAGGATGACGGAGAGCAGAAGTGGGCAGTGTTGGTAGGAAGGGGATAAGGTAAGAAAAAAACAATTGATAAGGGGTTACAAATTGTGATATATTAGTGAAACGGTGGGAAAAACAATCAAGATAGATTGTTTTTTATCGTCCAAAAGAAAAAGGGAGGAAAATAGTTATGAAACGAGTAGTATCAATCTTGCTTGCAGCAACCTTGATGCTGACATCAGGAACAGTGACCTACGCTACCGAAGAAAATCCTGTACAAATGGAATATCAGACTGAGGGTCAGGATGCAGTTCAGGCAGTAAATGGAACAGAACAGGCTCCATTGAAAGATATAGGAGTGGTTCAGGTATCAATTGCGCCGGGAATTACGCTGCAAAAAAGTGTAACGTTTACGGTTGGATTAAGTGGTCAGGAAAGTCAGAGCATTGAACTGGCAGCAAATCAGGAAATTCAGGATACAAAAGGAACAGTTCATTTTAGTCAGTTACCGGCAGGAACTTATGAGCTGACAGTGGCAGCTCCCGGATTTGCTACATACACACAGACAATCGAAGTGAACAGCAAGTCGTATGCTGTAAATTTGATGACAGGGTTTGTAGAGGGATATACCTATGAAGAGGGGGATTATCATCCGGGTGTGTTGCTGATTGGTGATGTAACAGGAGACGGAGTGATCGATGACACAGACCGTTCAGTATTAGTAGATGCGATTGATACAGAGCAGTCATCAGAATTGACGGATCTGACAGGAGATCAGAAAACAGATCTGGCAGATTTGGAATATTTTGCAAAAGGATATCAGGCAGAAGGGCACACACTGGCCTGCATAGAAGAATCTGTTTCTGCAGATGCGATCAGCCCGAAACCGGGAGAAGACACAAATGTGGAAGGAAACCTGGAGGATTTACTGAAAGGAGAAGGAAATGTTACACTTTCAACGCAAGGTGGAACAGAAATTTCAGAAGAACATCCTGTTTCAGTAGAGTTCGACCTTTCAGAAAGTGCAGACACACAAATTGACGGAATTCTAATTGAGACTAATAAAGAAAATCCAATTCAAAAAGCTACTGTGGATATTACATATATAGATGCAGAAGGAAACGAGCAGACCGTAACTGCACCGATAGAAAATGGAGTGGAGCACTTACTGAGAACTAGTGATGTGCAGGTTTCCATGGATGAAGATGGAAATATTCAGATTCATCTCGGAAGTCAGATTGCTGTAAAAAAAGTAACGCTTACGATCCAGGGAATGCAGAACAACAATAATCTGGCGGAAATTTCCAAAGTGGAATTTGTAAACGGAATGGAAAACCGGATTCCAAAGCCGGATATGGATATTCCGACAAATCTTGCAGTTGAGACAGGTAGTGAAGAATTTACACTTACCTGGGATGCGTGTAAAAATGTGACAGGATACGAGGTTCTGATTGAGCATAACGGAGAGCAGGATACGTATACAGTCAAGAATAATTCATTGAAAGTAACATCATTTAATGAAAAGAAACTCGTGAACAAAGAACAATACACAGCAAAAGTGCAGTCTGTTAATGGAACCTGGAAAAGCGGATACAGTGAATCGGTTACAGCAGTTCCGAAAGCGGACAAAAAACCGGATGCACCGGAAAATGTAAAGGCAGTCGGAAAATATAAGAGTGTGGAAGTTTCCTGGAAAAACATGAAAAACACAGAGTTTTATAATCTGTTTTACCGTGAAAAAGGTCAGGAAGAATACACCAAAATAGAAAATATCACGACAAACAGCTATACAATATCAGAGCTAAAAGAGAATGTAAAATATGAAATCTATCTGACAGGTGTGAATGAGTTGGGTGAAAGTGATCCATCCTTAACGAGCACAGCTCAGACAACGGATCTGGAACCAGCAGTCATGCCGAAATACAAGCAGATCAATACATCCGAAGAAGGACAAGTAAGTTCTCATATCGTATCTGCAACAAGAGGACGTGGGGAGATGAAAGACAGTCCTCTGGACTTAGAGGGTAAGACGGCATGGGGAACTGTGGATAACAATCCTGCATCTCATTTTTATATGGCAGACTGGGATGACGGTGGGGAATATACCGATTTTAATAACAAAGGATTTACATTCGAGTTTGATCAGCCGTATACAATGGATACAATTGGGTTCCAGGAAGTGACGGCACAGGGAAATTTCACACGGATCAGTCTGAAATACTGGGATGAAAATGGAAGCGAGCATGTTGTAGATAAAAACAATCTGAAAATAGAGGCAAGAACTGACAAAAATAACAAAAGATATTATTTTATTCGGATTGCAGAGCCGATTCAGGCTAAAAAAATTAGTTTTGGAATCGGAAGAGATTATTCCGGCCTGCGTGTTATCACGGTTTCAGAGATCAGTTTTTACAATTATGACTCTCTGGAAGATGATATTATGGGACTATATGAGGATGAGCTTCATACAGTTCTGAAAGGATCTGTGACAGAGCAGACGATACAGGACCTCAGGAATCGTCTGCAGACAAAGGACGAGGCAAGTGGAGAGTATCATCCGGATAAAGACCGTTTGGAAAAAGAACTGGATAATGCAGAGGACATTCTGAACAATCAGTTGAGTGAGCCGATTCTGATACACAATACCATTACAACAAGAGATACAGACAGAGGTTTTAGTGGTCTGAATGCATGGCAGCCACTTGGAATTACTGCAGCAGCAGGAGAAGAGATCACACTCTTTGTCGGACACAATACAATGGGAACCGGATCCAACACAAACCTTCAGCTTGTAGCGACACAATATCACGCAGAATCAGGTTCTGTGTCAAAAGTGGTAACAACACTGAAAACAGGAAGAAATGATGTAACGATCCCGAAAATCTGGTCAACAGATGAAGAGTCAGGAGGAGCATTATATATTCAGTATACAGGCAATAATGCAAATGACCGCTATTCTGTTCGTGTCAATGGCGGAGTGGAAGTTCCGACGTTGGATCTTTATGGAGTGACGGATGCACAGGAACGGCAGCAAAGAGCAGAACAGTATGTAGAAGCGTTGAAGGGCTATGTAGAAAAAATGGAAGCTGTTCACAAAGAAGTACATGAAAATTCCGGAAATGAATCTGTGGAATACGAATACAGCAAAGAAAACTGTATCCTTGGAGCAACAGATATTTTACTGGATAAGATGCTGTTTTCATTGCCGGCACAGCAGGTTTTAAGCGGCTGTGAGGGAAATGCACAGAAATTGTTAGATTCCATGGATGCAATGGAAGGTATGATGAATCTGTTCTATCAGCATAAGGGGTTGAATCAGGCAGCACCGGATGAAAAAGACAGATTCCCGCAGAGACATTTGAATATCCGTTATCAGAGAATGTTTGCAGGAGCATTTATGTATGCGGCAGGAGATCACATCGGAATCGGATGGAATGAAACAGCTGGTATGATGACAGGAGTTCCGGTTCAGTCTGATAATGGAAAATACGTAAGCGGACGCTATTTTGGCTGGGGAATCGCCCATGAGATCGGACATAACATCAATCAGAGTGCGTATGCATATGCAGAAGTGACAAATAACTATTTTGCAGTGTTGGCACAGGCAAAAGATACAAATGACAGTGTTCGGTTTGAATATCCAAAAGTTTATGAGAAGGTGACATCCGGAACAACCGGAAAATCAGAGGACGTATTTACACAGCTTGGAATGTACTGGCAGTTACATCTGGCATATGATTCCGGATATAACTTTAAAACCTATGACAACTATGAAGAGCAGTTAAATAATCTGTTTTTTGCAAGAGTGGATACTTATGCGAGAAACACGGCAAAAGCACCGGCACCTCAGGGTATCGCGCTGACATTGTCCGGAGACAGAGATCAGGATTTCATGAGACTTGCGTGTGCGGCAGCCCAGAAGAATATTCTCGAATTTTTTGAACGCTGGGGAATGATCCCGAACGATGAGACGAGAAGTTACGCAGGGCAGTTTGAAACAGAAACAAGGGCAATTTATTATGTAAATGATGATTCAAGAGTGTATCGTCTGGAAAATAGCGGAAGCAGCCTGGGAAGTCTGGGAGATGTAGAAGCAGTTGGAGATGATACTACAGTAAGCGTCAATAAAGACACAGCAAATCAGGTCGATTTTACATTGACTTCCAAGACAATTCCGGAAGAAGACGTATTGGGCTATGAAATTACGCGGACCATGATTTCGGGAGGAAAGGTTGAAAAAGAAGTTGTAGGATTTACAACAGAAAACCAGTTCAGTGATCATGTGACAACTGTAAATAACAGAGTCATCACCTATGAAGTGACAGTGGTGGACAAGTATTTGAATCGTTCGGCAGCGAAGACATTGACACCGGTCAAGATTGAACATGATGGAAGCCTGGATAAGGAATTCTGGACTACCACAACGAAAAATATGGAGGCAGTTCATACAGAAGATCCGGGAGAAGCAGATGAAGATACACCATGTGCACCACAGCAGGAAGCGCCGATCTTAAAAGCAGTGGACAATAAGACGGATACAACATATACAGGAATTGCAGGAGATGAGGCAGAAGTTTTGATGCAGTTTAATCGGAAGCAGGTCATTTCAGGATTGAAATATACAGTAAACGAGGGAACAGCGATCAAAGATTACAGTATTTATGTGCATGGGGATAATGATGAATGGACAGAGGTTGTAAAAGGTTCATTTGATGACAAAAAAGTACAGACGGTATATTTTGAAAATGTGGATGGCAAATATGTCGGCACATACAGTACAGATGCAGTAAAACTGGTCATTCATAACCAGAAAGACACCGAAATATCAATATCGGAACTGGATGTACTGGGAGTTACCGGAGATAATGTAGATTTCAGAAGTGCTCAAGATGGAACTTCCGCAATTGGGCGTTTGGCATCGGATTACCAATACGGAGAAACAGAAGCAGATAAGATACCGGCAGGGTCAATCGTTTTTGTTGGTTCGTATAAAGGAAATCCGGCATACAATGTAGTACTTCTTTATGATCAGGATGGAAATATTGTAGGCGGAACAAATACGGATGGAAGTTTGAAAGCGCAGCAGATCATTCTTGCAGATGTACCGGAAACCGGGAATATTCAGGATGTATCGGATGGTACATGGATTTACTGGATCGATCCGCAGGATAGTGCCCAATTAGCCGGAAAACAGGTGCGTGCAGAGCTTTACAGAGTAAATGATGCACAGACAAACGAAGGGCAGAGACTGGTAAGTGATTCTCTGTATGTGGAAGTGCCTCAGGAAATGCCGGAAATTGAACTCAATGGAAATCAGTAATCAAAAAGGAGTATAGTGTGAAAAAGTATATAGCAAGAATCGTGGTCATGCTTCTTATTGCATCGGTACTTCCGTTACAAGTATCTGCAGCAGAAAAGGAAAGTATTGAACTGGCAGTTGAAGCGGAACAGGTCGGTGTGTCATTGACATTGCCGCAGTCTGTCAGTGGAAACATATTGTCACTTCAAGTAGGCTTGAAGGTAGATTCGAATGTGCAGGAAGAGACGACAGCAACATTTCAGTTTTCTGAAAATGTGGCAAAAGTAGCAGACTATCGTTACAATCAAGAAAAAGGGATCCTGAATATTTATCTGTCAGGAACAAAGACTCTTTTTCAAAATGGTACAGAGTCTTTGAAACTTGGAAATGTGCAGATCAATACAACAAATGAGAATGGTGCAACAGTTCATGTAAGTGTTGTTGAAGATTCTGTAAAAATGGTCAAGGGAACGAAGACGGAAGTAATTCAAAACATAGATTATCCGGAAAAAGCAGAGATTATCCTGGGCAATGGTGGTAATCAAGATAACGGAGGTGATCCGGACAATGGTGGCGACCAGGATAACGGAGAGGCTCAGGATAAGACAGAGCTTCAGCAGGTAATGGAAATGGCAAAGAGCTACACGCAGTCTGAGTATACAAAAGAAAGTTATGCAGTATTGCAGAAAGCCATGGAAATGGCGCAGAAGGTTCTAGACAAAGAAGATGCCACAGAGGAAGAGATTACAGAGGCCTTAAAGAATCTGGAAAATGCGATCGGATCACTGGTAAAGAAAGAGGACACATCTTCTCCTTCTACTGATCAGGATGAAACTACAAATCAGGGAGCAGATAAAAATACCAGCCAGAATACGGATCAAAAGAATGACAAGAATGTTGTAAAAACAGGAGATGACAGCATGGTGATTCCGTTTGTGGCGGCAATTGCAATCAGTGTTGCAGCGGCAGCATTTATTATTTACAGAAGGATGCGCAGAAAATAGAATATTTGAATTGTAAATAGTATGGGAAGACAGGAGCGTCGAGAAATGAAATCATTTTGCGGCACTCCTGTTTTTTATAAATCCTCTTGACAAAACTAAAAACCTAGTGTACTATCTAACTATAGCACCGATACATGAGGTAGAAGGAGGAAGAAGATGAATTACAATGCAGAGATGCCAATCTATCTGCAGGTCATTAACGACTTGAAGAAAAAGATGATACAGGGAAAGATACTTCCCGGAGAGAAGCTTCCATCCAACAGAGAGCTGGCGGTCCTTTATAAGATCAATCAGAACACTGCAGCAAGAATCTACAGAGAGATGGAGACACATGGATATTGTTATACAAAGCGGGGGATTGGAACATTTGTGATGGAGGAAGAGACGATGTTCGAGACGATAAAAAAAGAAATGGCAGAAGAATTGTTGAGCAGCTTTATACATGAGATGCAGGATCTTGGATTTGAAAAAGATGATATTATCTCAAAAATTGCAGACTACAAGGAGGAGAGAAGATGATTTTAGAATGTCGTGATTTAAGCAAATCATTTTACACAAAAAAGGCGCTGAATGAAGTTTCGCTGAAACTGGAAGGCGGAAAGATCTATGGTCTGCTCGGGGAGAACGGAAGCGGGAAGACCACATGGATGAAGATCATCTCCGGTCTGACAAAGCCTACATCCGGAGAGATTTTGTTCAAGGAACATCCGTGGTTCTATGGAGATAAGGCAGAGATCGCCTACATGTCTACAGAGCCGTTTTTCTACAGTTTTCTGGATGTGAACGGAGTCGGACAGTACTATAAAGATTTCTTCCCGGATTTTGATGAGAAGAAATTTCACGAGATGGTAAGAAGGATGTCCCTGGAAGGCAAGATGAAGGTCAAAGAACTGTCCACCGGTATGACAGCAAAGCTGAAGGTGATCGCAACACTGAGCCGCAAAGCAGAGCTGTATCTTCTGGATGAGCCGTTCAATGGAATTGATTATAAAGCAAAAGAAGAGATTCTCGGGATGATCCTGGAGTCAGCAAATGAAAAAAATACCTTTGTAATTTCCACACATATGATCGATGAGATCGAAAGTTTTATCGATGAGGCAATCTTTATCAAAGATGGAGAAGTTGTGCGTCGGATGTCAGTGGAAGAAGAACGGATGCAAAGTGGAAAATCCGTGGCAGATATTTATCTGGAGATCATGTAGGAAGAACAAAGGCAGAATGAGAAAAGAGAAAGAGAGGAAACAAAATGGGACGCTTGATCAAATATGAGCTGAAAAAACAGCAGACATCCAGAAACATCATACTGGCGCTGCTTCTGGTGTTTTTACTGGCAGTTGTAGTTGGAACCTTTACAGAGAACGGGAATACAGTTGGAATCAGTGTAATGCTGGAAATGTTTGTCGGAATGTTTGTATTTTTCTATATGGGAATTGAAAGTCTGTTGATATTGAACCGTGACCTGAAAACAAAGCAGAGTCATATGCTCTGGATGGTGCCGATGCAAAGCTGGAAGATCCTGGGAGCAAAGTACATTGCAGCAATTTTACAGATTTTCTTTATTTCAGCAGCATACGTGCTGGCAGCAATAGCCTGCATTTTGAGTTTGATTGCAAAAATGGATGCATGGGAAGAGCTTTTTAAAGGGCTTCGCATTGGTGCAGAGTGGCTTTTCCAGGGAAATATGGATTGGATCACACTTATGGCAATCTTTCTGTTTTTCTTCCTTGCATGGACCTGTGTGATCGCAACCGGATTTCTGGCAGTCATTGTATCCAGAACGGTGTTGATCAATTCCAGATTTGCGGGCATTGTTTCATTCATTTTGTTCTTTGTGATCAATGGAATTGTGGAATATATTTACAATCTGTTTGCCAAATACGGACTTATGGGAATCCATAGCGGACTCTATATAGGAATTGGAGAATGCGCATTTTATATTGTTGCATGCATTATACTATTTGTGATTTCCAGTGTTCTGGCTGAAAAGAAATTAAGTGTATAAAATATGGAAGGTACAGTCTGTTAAATCGGATTGTATCTTCTTTTTTAATTTCACAACTGTCTTGTCACATGTAAAGTCTTGTGCTATAATTGTCAGCAATTAACGATAAAAATTTAACAATTCAGGATAAGTGAGGGAATACAATATGACAGTTGTGGAAGAAATCCAGAAATTGAAGCAAGAAAAAAATGCAGTCATTCTGGCACATTATTATGTAAGGCCGGAGATTCAGGACATTGCCGACTACATCGGAGATTCTTTTTATCTGAGTAAGGTTGCAGTCGGATTGAAAGAGCAGACCATCGTATTCTGTGGCGTTTCTTTTATGGGAGAGAGTGCGAAGGTACTGAACCCGGAGAAAACCGTATTGATGCCGGATATGCATGCAGACTGTGCAATGGCACATATGGCAGATGCAGATACGATCCAGAAGATGCGTGATACATATGAAGATCTGGCAGTGGTGTGTTACATCAATTCTACTGCGGAATTGAAGACACATTCTGATGTGTGTGTTACATCAGCAAATGCAGTGAAGATCGTAAAAGCACTTCCGAACAAGAATATTTTCTTTATTCCGGACAAGAACCTGGCACATTTTATTGCAGAGCAGGTACCGGAGAAGAACTTTGTATACAACGAAGGCTATTGCCCGATCCATGAGAAGATGCAGGTGGAAGAGATCAAAAAAGCAAAGGCACAGCATCCGAATGCAGAAGTATTGTCCCATCCGGAATGTCCGAAAGCAGTGCTGGAGATTTCCGATTATGTGGGAAGCACATCCGGGATCATTGATTATGCAGCAAAAAGCGAAAACGAAGAATTTATTATCTGTACGGAAAATGGAGTTCGCTACAAACTGGAAAAGGACAACCCGGGCAAGAAGTTTTATTTTACAGAGACAGAGCCTGTCTGCACAGATATGAAGCTGATCACATTAGAAAAAGTTCTTCACGTCTTAAAAACAGGAGAGAATGAAGTGCATTTGAGTGAAGCATTGAGAACGGACTCCAGAAAACCATTGGAAAAAATGCTGGAGCTGGCAAAATAGAGTGTCTTTTTGAAAAAAGAGACTTGCCGAAAGGAAAGAGAGTATTATGAAGAAAAAAGCAGATGTTGTTATCGTTGGAACCGGTGTAGCGGGATTGTTTTCGGCGTTGAATCTTCCGGATGACAAAGAAATCATCATGATCACGAAATCAGATGCCGAGAGCAGTGATTCATTTCTGGCACAGGGCGGAATCTGTGTACTCCGGGATGAACAGGATTATGACAGCTATTTTGAAGATACGATGAGAGCCGGTCATTATGAAAACCGGAAAGAATCTGTCGATATTATGATCCGCAGTTCTGGAAAAATCATTGAAGATCTGGTAGGATATGGAGTAGAATTTGAAAAGGACGGAGAAGCGTTTGCCTACACAAGAGAGGGGGCACACTCCAGACCGAGAATTCTGTTTCATGCAGATGTGACAGGAAAAGAGATCACCAGTAAGCTGTTGGCGCGGGTAAGAGAAAAGAATAACGTAACAATTTACGAATATACAACCATGACAGACATTCTTGAGGAAAATGGAAAATGTGCGGGAATCACCGTGAAGACGCAAAGTGGTGAAGAGTCCTCTATTTATGCAGATTATACCATTCTGGCAAGCGGAGGAATCGGCGGGTTGTACCAGCATTCCACAAATTTTCCGCATCTGACAGGAGATGCACTGGAAGTAGCGAAAAAACATCACATTCGTCTGGAGCATCTGGATTATGTACAGATCCATCCGACTACATTGTATTCGGAAAAGCCGGGCAGACGATTCCTGATCTCCGAATCCGTCCGTGGGGAAGGCGCACTTCTCTATAATAAAAACATGGAGCGTTTCGTAGATGAACTGCTTCCGCGAGACGTGGTGACAAAGGCAATCCGGGAACAGATGGAAAAGGATGGAACAAATTTTGTGTGGCTGTCCATGGCGCCGATCGAGAAAGAGACGATATTGAGTCATTTTCCGAATATTTACGAGCATTGCCTGGAGGAAGGCTATGATGTTACAAAAGAGTGCATTCCGGTCGTTCCGGCGCAGCACTATTTTATGGGCGGTATCTGGGTAGACAAGAACAGCCACACGTCCATGCCGCAGCTGTTTGCAGTGGGAGAGACAAGCTGCAACGGTGTGCACGGAGCGAACCGTCTGGCAAGCAACTCTCTTCTGGAGAGTCTTGTATTTGCAAAAAGAGCGGCAAATCTTATCAAAGAGCAATGGTGCCTGGAAAAAGAACAGGCTGTATAAAATGAAAGAATAGATGAAACATAAAGGAGAAACCAGATGAATCAGATTACAATGAAGCTTCAGGCAGATCACCTGATCTTAGAAGCGTTAAAAGAAGACATTTCCAGTGAAGATGTGACAACCAATTCAGTGATGAAAGAGGCAGTGGCAGGTGAAGTAGACCTGATCTGCAAACAGGATGGAATTATTGCGGGACTGGAAGTATTTGAGCGAGTGTTTGCACTTCTGGATCCGGATACAAAGGTCGAATTATACTGCAAAGACGGAGAGGAAGTGAAAAACGGGCAGCTGATGGGAAAAGTCAAAGGAGATATTCGCGTCCTTCTTTCCGGAGAACGTGTTGCCTTGAACTATCTTCAGAGAATGAGCGGAATCGCGACCTATACCAATTCTGTTGCAAAACTTCTGGAAGGAAGCAAGATCAAACTTCTGGATACCAGAAAAACAACGCCGAATATGCGTATTTTTGAAAAATATGCAGTTCGTGCAGGCGGCGGCTACAACCACCGTTACAACCTTTCTGACGGTGTGTTGTTAAAAGACAATCACATCGGAGCAGCGGGAAGCGTGACAAAAGCGGTGCAGATGGCAAAAGAGTATGCACCGTTTGTCAGAAAAATTGAAGTAGAAGTAGAAAATCTGGATATGGTAAAAGAAGCGGTGGAAGCCGGCGCAGATATCATCATGCTTGATAATATGTCACCGGAGGATATGAAAAAAGCAGTGGAGCTGATCGACGGAAGAGCCCAGACAGAGTGCTCCGGAAATGTGACAAAAGAAAATATCGCGCGTCTGACAGAGATCGGAGTTGACTATATTTCCAGCGGTGCGTTGACACACTCCGCTCCGATCCTGGATATTTCTTTAAAGAATCTGCATGCAGTGGAATAAAGATGCAGAAAAAGAAAGAGAGGAACAGTATTTATGACAGGTTCTGAACGCAGAGATCAAATCATAAATCAGATTAAAAAAAGCAGTATTCCGGTATCTGGGGCGCAGCTTGCAAAAGAATTTGATGTCAGCCGGCAGGTGATCGTGCAGGATATCGCACTGATCCGGGCAGCGGGACATGAGATCATATCCACAAACAGGGGATATCTTCTGAATACTCCACATTCCGTGAACCGGATCTTCAAAGTGAATCACACGGATGAAGAGTTGGAAGACGAGCTGTGTACGGTAGTGGATCTGGGCGGAAAAGTGGTGAACGTGATGGTCAATCACAGGGTGTACGGTCACATGGAGGCAGAGATTAACATCACATCCAGACGAAAAGTGATGGAATTTGTAGAGGATATTAAGCGGGGAAAATCAAGTCCTCTGAAAAATATTACCTCCAATTATCACTATCATCTGATCGAGGCAGATTCCGAAGAGACACTGGATCTGATCGAAGAGGCATTACGGCAGAAAAAATTTCTGGTCGAAGTGGCCGCTGGATCGTAATAAGACAAATTTTTAAAAGGTGCAATCTTGACTTATCATTCTGGCTGTGATACGATTTTCAACGAGAAAGTGTGTATTTTATACACATATCTGGTAGAAAAATCATACGGAAAATGCAAAGACGGAGAGAGTAGGTTATCCGAAATTTTACAGAGAATTCCCGGAAGATCCGAGAAAGGATCCGATGCTGAGAGGGATGAACGGAAGATGATCGAACATGGCTCCCGAGCGGCGCAGCAAGCATGATGTGAACTGCGATGGGTTCGCCCTTTACAGCGAGAGAGTGTTTTTGGCAGCACTCACAGAGGTTTCAGCCGTGAGGCTGAGATAAATCAGAAGTGGTAACACGGTATTCACCCGTCTTCTTGGCAGCAGGAAGACGGGATTTTTTATGAAGGAGAGAAGAGAGATGGCAGACAAGAAACCATATTATATCACAACAGCGATTGCCTACACATCAGGCAAACCGCATATTGGAAACACTTATGAGATTATTCTGGCTGACGCGATCGCAAGATACAAGAGAAGTCAGGGATATGATGTATTTTTCCAGACAGGAACCGATGAGCATGGTCAGAAGATCGAGCTCAAAGCAGAAGAGGCGGGAGTAACACCAAAAGAATTCGTAGACAATGTTTCCGGAGAAATCAAGAAAATCTGGGATCTGATGGATACTTCTTATGACAAATTTATCCGTACAACAGACGAAGATCATGAAAAACAGGTACAGAAGATCTTTAAAAAACTGTACGATCAGGGAGATATTTACAAAGGGCACTATGAAGGAATGTACTGTACTCCATGTGAATCTTTCTTCACAGAATCACAGCTTGTAGACGGCAAATGTCCGGACTGCGGACGTGAAGTACAGCCTGCGAAAGAAGAAGCATACTTCTTTAAAATGAGCAAATATGCAGACAGACTGATCGAGCATATCAACACACATCCGGAATTCATTCAGCCGGTATCCCGTAAAAACGAGATGATGAACAACTTTCTGCTTCCGGGACTGCAGGATCTGTGTGTTTCCAGAACATCATTCAAATGGGGAATCCCGGTAGACTTCGATCCGAAACATGTAACTTACGTATGGCTGGATGCGCTTACAAACTATATCACAGGAATCGGATACGACTGCGATGGAAACAGCACGGAGCAGTTTCACAAATTATGGCCGGCAGATCTGCATCTGATCGGAAAAGATATCATTCGCTTCCATACAATTTACTGGCCAATCTTTTTGATGGCACTGGATCTTCCGCTTCCAAAACAGGTATTCGGACATCCATGGCTGCTTCAGGGAGACGGAAAAATGAGTAAATCCAAAGGAAACGTCCTTTACGCAGATGAACTGGTAGATTTCTTCGGCGTTGATGCAGTTCGTTACTTTGTTCTTCATGAGATGCCATTTGAAAATGATGGAGTTATCACATGGGAACTGATGGTAGAGCGCATGAATTCTGATCTTGCCAACACACTGGGAAATCTGGTCAACAGAACCGTTTCCATGACAAATAAATATTTCAGCGGAACTGTAACAGACAAAGGTGTGGCAGAAGAGGTTGATGCAGATCTGAAGGCAGTGACAGAAAGCACACCAAAAGCAGTCGAAGACAAGATGGAAGAGCTGCGTGTGGCAGATGCAATGACAGAAATTTTCAATCTCTTCAAACGCTGCAACAAATACATTGACGAGACAATGCCATGGGTACTGGCAAAAGATGAAGCGAAAAAAGACCGTCTGGAAACAGTTCTCTGGAACCTCATTCAGAGCATTTCCCGCGGTGCAGAACTTCTGGAATCCTTCATGCCATCCACCAGCAAAAAGATTCTGGAGCAGCTCGGAAATGGTCATGTAACAGAAAAACCGGAAATCCTCTTCGCAAGACTGGATCTGGAAGAAGTTCTGAAAAAAGTAGAAGAGCTGCATCCACCGGTTGAAGAAGAAAAAGAAGAGGAAGATGTGATCGATATCGAAGCAAAACCAGAGATCACATTTGACGATTTTGGAAAAATGCAGTTCCAGGTCGGAGAAATCATTGCCTGCGAAGAAGTGAAAAAATCCAGAAAACTCCTTTGCTCACAGGTGAAGATTGGAAGCCAGGTAAAACAGATCGTATCCGGAATCAAAGGTCATTACACAGCCGAAGAAATGGTCGGAAAGAAAGTGATGGTTCTTGTAAATCTGAAACCGGCAAAACTGGCCGGAGTATTATCCGAAGGAATGTTGTTATGCGCAGAAGATGCAGAAGGAAATCTCGCATTGATGACACCGGAGAAAACAATGCCGGCAGGAGCAGAGATCTGCTAAGAAAATAGAGAAAATGAATAGATCCCCCCGGATTTCAGGAGAAAGAAGCCTGAAATCCGGGGGATGTGTTTTGCAAAAATTATTTAGCCTCTTCAATCCATTGTTTTACAACTTCAATATCAATCCCGGTCAGCTGAGCAATCTGCTCTGGAGAGTTGCCGGAATGAAGCATATGGAGAACAATTTCTTTTTGTCCGAGATTAATGCCCTCCTCAACGCCCTCTTTATACTGGTTTTTTAAGTCTTCTTCATAAGCCTTTTGATTAAATGATGTCAGAACCATACTGATTACCTCCGCTTTATGCTTCACCAGTACATCCCGAAGAATTCCCTTTTCAATACAGATATCCACCGCTTTCGTGACAGCGTGCCTCGGATCACTCGTTTTCTTACACTGAATCCTTACCGTATCCACAAAAATAGAATACTCTTTCAGCCGCTGGCATTTTTCCATAAGCGCAAGGTTATGTCCGTAATTGATATTCAGCATCACTGCGGTGCACTGCAGACAAGGCTGCCGATTATCGGATACAGATTCAAACGCATCCGTCAATCGAAGAATCGTCTCATCAGGTTGTTCTTTGGTGCCGTTATAGAACACAAAGTATTGAGGAATCGGCAGCTTCTTCAAAGTGCTGCTGTATAAATTGATGTTTTCCGTCTCGACGTATCCATCATACAACCTGGCGAGATAGATCAGTCCGCGCAATGGCATATTTGGATTATACGTGCTCTGATGTTCATAGAGATTCAGTGTCCCGCCGATCAGGAATGAAATATCATTTTTCATAGAGAGATAAACAGCGTCCTCCAGTGTATTAACTTCAAGATCATTCGGATTTTCATAGCAGGTATTATTCAATGCATTGTATAGGTCCAAAAGATCCCTCTTGTTATTGAAAACCAGGCGAAAAAGCCGATCCTTATATTTGTGATTCGGGACAGGGTGTTTCTGGTGATTTCTTTTTTTATTTTTTCTCATGTACTTTCCTCCATTATAAAAAACTTATCCTGTAGATGCAATCTTCTTATTCTTGTGTTCGGTTAAAAATAACTGAAAATCTGGCGAAACGCCGGAAAACAGAAAGCTTCTAAAAGAAAGAAGCCAATGCTGTACAGACGACAGCTAAAAAGTAAATTCATTATATCCGGTTCGGATTATAATAACAATACGCAGATTATACAAAATAAATATTCAGAAAATTCTGATAAAAAATAATAATTTAAAAATTATTTCGATAAAATATAAAAAAGTGTGTTGACAACTAAAAGGGATAGTGTTATTATTAAGTCAATCCAAAAGAGATACAACAATCACACATCTCAAAAGGATATTTAACTAAAGAGCGATTCTTAATTTAGTAAGCAGTCGTTCTGTTAGATTAAAAATAAACGAACTAAGGAGGCAGAGGTCCAATGGACAGTATATCATCAGTTACATTTCAATATGTCAGTGGTACGGTAGATGCAGGTTCCTGTAAAAGAGACCTTTACCACGAAAGATAAGATCCAGTAAAAGTGAATGAAAAGATCAAATCGAAGAGATTGTAAAGCTGGATGAAAATGAAAAGATTCGACATCTACAGACGTATTGAATATAGATACCACATGTAGCCAAAGTTCCCGAACATGTGTAAAGAAACATGGATAAGGAATATCAGTTTTATATGAAGCACCCCCAGTTATAGAAAGAATAATCAAATAGGATGTTGGAATATCGTCAGATGATACTGCAGCAGCCGAAAGGTTATAGAGAGAATAACTGAAGAGAGGACTTTCATGATAGGATGATACCGATACCGAGTCGGATTTAGGTTATAGATATTGTTAAATTGAAGAACAGGAGGTTTCATATAAGCCAGTCTTAGTGGACAGACTGCTATATCAATTAACAAGTGTAAAGGTCTTACAGGAACAGAATCGAGATAGTTCCTTCGATTTATAAAATATGAAAAATTTAAATACAATAAAAATGCATCTTCAATGTCAATTGAGGGTGCATTTTTTTGACATTACGGAAGTCATATGGTAAACTAGAACAAACTAGGCAATGAAGAGAAATATACCTATAGGGTACAGACTAAGTATAATGAGGTGAGCATAGTGGACAAGTATGAATATAAGTTGAAGACAGAACAGATGCTAAAACTTATGGAAAACGGTGCATACAACAGAGCCGCTGAGATTGCTGACAGCATTGATTGGAAGCGTGTCAGAAATGTAAATATGCTGTTAAACGTCAGCAATATATATGAAAAGATCAGAGATTACCGTAAGAGTTTTGGAGTTCTGAGAGCTGCCTATCATAGAACAGAGGGGAGCAGAAAGATATTATATCGCTTGTGCACTCTTGCGATAAAGGTTGGAAATCTGGAAGAGGCAATCGACTATTATGATGAATACGTACAGGCTGCACCAAAAGATCCGAATCAGTACATCCTAAGATACCGCCTGTTGAGAGCACGAAGAGCTCCGATCGAGCAGCAGATCCGTGCGTTGGAGCAGTTCAAAAAAGCAGAGTATGTCGAAGAGTGGGCATACGAGCTGGCCAAGAGATATGAAGAAGCCGGGATGACAGCCGAATGTCTGGAAGAGTGTGATGATCTGATCCTGTGGTTCAGCGAAGGCAAGTATGTATACAAGGCTATGGAACTGAAGATGCGATACAAGCCATTGACTCCGCTGCAGCAGGAAAAGTATGACAGAAGGCTGGAAGAAGCAGAAAAATCTTCAGAAAGAGAAGCAGAAAAACTGATCGATCTGGGCAGAATAAAAGCTGAGGAAGAAGAAAAGCGGAGAAGAGAGCAGGAAGAAGCTGCCCGCTATACAGAGGATATGCTGGAGCGTTCTGAGCAGATCGCAGAGCCAGAGAATGCCGAACTCAGTGAGGAGGAAGTGGCAGAGCAGCTGAAAAAAGCGGAGCCGTCGAAGAAGAAGCTGGGTGATACGATGAAGCTTGGCGAGGCGCTTCAGAATCTGTTCCATACAGAAAAAGAAGAAGCGCAGGAGCAGGAAGAGCTGGAACTTTCAGAAGAGGATGCGGAAGAGTACGAAGAAGACATCGAAGAATTGGCAGAAGAGGACGCAGAACCGGTGGAAGGTGATGACGAGGAGAGTACAGGGGAAGATGATTGCTCAGATCTGGCAGAAGCACTGGAAGAGATTGAGTCATTATCAGATCTGGAATTGCTGGATCAAGTGACAGAGGAAGAACCTGTAGAAGAGATTATTGAGGAGACGATCGAGACGAAAGTTAAGGAAGTTGACCTGAAAGAATTAGAAGAGCTGGCAGAACCGGAAGTGGCAGATGCAGCAGATGTGGAAGTAATCGAGGAACCTGAAGTAGCAGAAGAGGCTGAGAAGGAAGATATGGAAAAAGAATCTATTAAATTAGAAGAAACAGAAATCAAAGAGGATGAGAGAATAGACGAGCCGGTTGACGATATACTTGATATTGATGATATTCTTGCTGAGTGGGAAGCCGCAGAGGGCAGTGTTGAACCGGAAGAAGTTCCAGAAGTGAACGAAGAGGATATAGAACAGATTGAGCGCAAGCCAAAGAGCCCGATCTTATCCCCGGATATTCAGAGGATGATCGATGAGATTGAAGGTGTGATTCCGGAAGAAGAGAGTGAGGAGATTCCGGTACACACGAGTACTCCTGTTGAACCTCTTGAGAATAAGGAGGAAGCAACAGAAGAGCTTAGAATGGAATCAGAAGAGCTGACTCTGGAGGTTGACAGTGCAGAAGATTATGAAGACCTTCTGACAGAAGACGCAGCAGAGGAACTGGAAGAGGAATTCGAAGAAGAACTGGATTACGATGATGATTATGAGGACGATTACGAATCGATTGCAGCAGGGCTGCAGGAAGAGTTCAAGCCGACGCTGAGTGATGAACCGGACGATCGTGAGATTCCGGATGAAGAGCCTGTTGAGTCGGATATTCTGAGTTCTACGACACCGCTGAGCAGAAAAGAGACTGCGAAGCTGATTGCGACAGGAAAGACTGCACCACTTCCGATGGATGAGATTGCAGATGCATTATCGATTTCCGATACAGGATTTTTGGTACACAGCCGCTATGATCTGTCCGGACAGGGTGCAAGAAAAGCAGGGCTGACAGAGGAGCAGAAGAAGCTGTTCTCCTACTTTGTTCCGGTACGTGGTATGAGCGAACAGCTGGTAGATGTTCTGGAGCAGGATCGCAATTGTACGAATAGAAAAGGTACTTCAAACACAGGAAACCTCCTGATCGTTGGAAACAAGGGGAATGGAAAGACGGTTCTCGCAGTTGATGTCGTAAAGGCAATCCAGAAGCAGAGAAAGATCCGTCAGGGAAGAGTCGCGATCATCACAGGTGAGGCATTGAATAAAAAGAAGATCAGTGATATCGTAGCAAAATTATATGGTGGAGCACTGATCATTGAAAAAGCCGGAAAATTAAGTGAAAGAACGGTTGCGAAGCTGAACAAGGCGATGGAAAAGGATACAGGTGAGATGCTGATCGTATTGGAAGAGCAGAGAAAGCCGCTGGATCGGGTTCTTTCTTCCAATAGAGAATTCAGAAAGAAATTTACAAGCAGATTGGAAGTGCCGATCTTTGTAAATGATGAGCTGGTTACATTTGGTCAGACTTACGCACAGGAGAATGGATATCGTATCGATGAGATGGGAATCCTGGCGCTGTACAGCCGGATCGATGCGATGCAGAGAGAAGATCACGCAGTGACAGTTGCGGAAGTAAAAGACATTATGGATGAGGCGATGTCGCATTCACAAAAGGTATCCGCCAAGAAGCTTGTGAAGCGAGTTCTTGGAAAGAATACAGATGATGCAGACAGAATTATTCTGACAGAAAAAGATTTTAATATTTAGAATTAGGAGATATTGTGAAGTAGAAGAATCTACGAAAGCAACAGATCTTAAGTGTTCTGAAAAGAGGCTGTCTGATGAGACAGGAATTACCGGAGTAGAGATCAGACTGAGTGTTCTGATAGCTACTTCGGTTTTTGTTTTAGAAAACCAATATTTATTAGAAAAGTAGTAGCTGTCAGAGGAAATATGGCAGATGCCAGTGTTGTGATCAATGAGGCGGCAGCAGGCGTTAAAAATCTTGAAACGGTATGGAAGTCTGTGGAGGCGTATGTTGAAAATTCCATTGAGCAGCTAAAAGACGTAGATAATTCCACGTTGTTGCTGCAGTTTAAAATGAGAATGCAAAGTACAGTAAATTCATGGTCAGAGGTGGGGAATATTACAGCGGAGCTTGTAGCATTGTTTGAAGAAGCCCAGAGAGAAGTGAATGTCAAAGTGAGAAGTGTAAAAGATCCGGGAAAAGAACTGCAGTTACAGCGGAAAAAATTAAACAATGCAGTGATTAAGTTTGATATGGAATATCTGCCGGAACTAAAAAACAGCATGGAACAATTAAGAAGGTCAATTCAGAAATTTGACAATGATATTGAGAACAGCTATCTAAGATGTATTCCTGAGATGAAAAATTTAATCACAAGGCTGACGGAGGCAGAGAAAATATATGAAAGCTCGAACTGCACTCCGGAAATCATGGAAAAAGTAATGGAAATGGTACAAGAAGAGAAATCCACTATGCAGGATACTTTACTTGAAGCGGCAAAGACCATTCATAAAGGAACGCTTGGGCTGCGGGATGACAGTTTGAAGGAGCAAATGGATGATGCCGTACTGATGTTGGAGGACATGATTAAAAAACAGGCAGAATATGCATATGGAATTCTGGAGCCTGAGTTGACAGCGCTTGCGAAAGCACTGGAAAGTGTTGATGCGACGCTTCTGGAAAAATTAGATGAAAATCCATTTCAAATCGTGATGGATCTTCTTCCAAAAGTGGAAACGATCGAAGGGCTTGATCTGACACAGCCGGAGATTGCGGCAATGAAAGCAGCATATGAAACAGCATTGTCTGTGTTGAACAGAATGGCGGGATCAGCAGATATCCTTAAATATATGTCAATTCATGACGAGCTGAAAAAGAAGTATGAAGATTTGGAACGGGTTTTTCAGGAAGCAAAAGCACTTTGTGATAAACTCGAGCTCCATAGCCGAAGCTTGAAAAACCTGTATCAGGTACATGAGGTAAAGGAATATTTTATAGAATGTGGAAAAACACATGAAATGAATTTGCAGGATCTTTTGAGACAGCTGAAGGAAGAGAATATGGAGCAGGCAGATGAGATGGCTGCTTGCAGAGAAGAGGTGGAAAAGGGACTTCGTGATCTGGAAAGTGCCCGAAGCGCATGGAGATAGAGTGATTAGAATTAAGACTGAGGGGGCGGCATACCCTTCAGTCTTTTGCGTTGTTCTGTAAGAACTTATCAGCATAGGAACTCACCAGGCGCGGATATTGACAAAAATGTGTGGGGGGGGGTAAAATAAAATGACATAAATCTTCAAAATCTGCACAAAATAGGGAGCAATCAACAATTTTGTTGAAAAATGTCCGGATCTGTAGTAGGATAAATAGTCCAGCGGTGTGATGTCAAGAGATAGATAATAAAAAAATCATATATTTTTGTATAAATCTCATGAAGACAAAAAACACCCACCTAAGCCCTGTCGACCAAATAAAAAAATGAGCAGGGCATAGCTCATCAGCAAGCAGATGGAATCTACTTTGCTGGAACATATAGGCGATTGTCTTTCAGCAGTCGAAAGACTAAACGCACAAATCAAAACATGGCAGCTGGCTTGATATTGCAGAAATCGAACTTAACGTCATGACCAGACAATGTTTGAACAGAAGGATTGATAATATTTCAAATCTTCGTAAGGAATTATCAGCATGGGAAGTTGAACGAAATACCGTAGCCGCAAAGGTAAACTGGCAATTTCGAACGGAGGATGCAAGAATTAAATTGAATTCCTTGTATCCGACATTTACTACTGCATCTGAATAAGATGCAGTAGTAATGTTAAATATCAACGATACAGCACACTCTTTGATCTGAGATTCCAATGCCTTCATGGAGGTTATGGATATAGAAAGCACCTGATTGACAGAATCATTCACCGTTTTGGGCAAACGGTAGGAACTGCGGGCAGCTTTCTGGATGGCTTTGGCTACTGCATCCGGATCAGGAAAACGATTTTTTCCTTTTTCAATGATGAAGTCAGTAAGCTCATGTAAGTCCATATTTGCCAGTGCTTCTGCGGAATCAAATTCATCGTAGACAGCAAGGGCAGTAGTGCTGAAGGTATCGCTGAATACCTTCTCCTGTGTCATCGTAGAATACTTCTTGAACAGCACATTCATGAATCGCTGCTTTTCTTTGATAAGATTCTGAACAGCGAAGAAACGTGCCCGTGTGAGGTTCTGGAGTGCTTTGTAGCGATAGTCTCCCAGATATACCTCTTTGTTGATTCTACCGAAACGCAGGCAGTCAGCAATAACAAAAGAGTCCACATAATCATTCTTTGGCAAGTCATTGTAAGCATCATGAAACTTTTTCACTTGCTTAGGATTGAGGACATGAATCTTTCTGTTAAACGGTGCCAGAGTGGCATCTTCCCTTAAGAAGTACACGAGATTGTCTCCATAAACAGAGGTTGCTTCAAGACCGATCAGAACCGTGTCAAGGGAATGTGAAGTTAAAGCAGAAAGAATTCTTTTTACCAACTGGGTAGAACCTTCATGAGAATTAGCAACAGAAAAGTTACTGTGCTTATCCCCATTCGGGAGCATTAAGTAAACGACATTGGATTTGCTGCTTACATCAATACCGACGTAAAGAGTGTTCATTGTGATCACCTTCTTTCGTTGTAGAATAAAGTGTTCAATCGGCTTGGTAAAACCCATGATCATGGAGCATCGACACCCTCGCATATAAGAATCCAGCTTAAGATGGACAGATGCGAAACCATACTGCTAAATGGTCGTCCATGTGCTTAAGCAAACAGCCAGCCGGTTTGAAGCTAACGTCCATGTCAGGGGAACAGACTATCTATGAAGCAACCATTACTGGTTCAACAAGGAGAAAAAGAACTATTACCTGATTGACACTGGGACAATTATATCATGGGCTTTGCTAAGCCTATTGAACAGATATTTATTAAGTTATCGAGGTACATTTATGTATCTAAAAGATATTATACGAGGAGAAATATTTAGGGAAGAGGATGAAAAAAGATGAAGGGGAAGAAGAGAGTACATGCTTTTAAAAACAGGATGGAACACTGGCAAATTGTATCAATAGGGTTGACAGTTTATGACGCTATTGCTATGATACTTGCTTTTTTTTTGGCATTATGGTTCCGGTTTGACTGTCGTTATACGATGATACCGGGAGAGTATTTGAATTTCTATTTTAAGTTTATTTTAATTTACGCTGTGATTTCAATCTTTGTGTTTAGGAAGATGCGTCTCTATAATAGTATCTGGAGATTTGCAAGCTACAGCGAGTTGTTGAGGACGGTTGTGGCAACCGGAATTACATTTGTGATCCACTGTGTGGGAATGAATGTATTTTTCGGAAGAATGCCACTTTCTTATTATCTATTCGGAATTATGATTCAGTTTGTGCTGACACTGGGAGTGCGTTTTTCTTACCGGTTTGTACTGCTTGAGAGAAGCCGTCAGAGAAAGACGGAAGAGATCGCGAAGGCGAAGAAGGTACTTCTGATCGGTGCGGGCAAGGCAGGTCAGATGATCCTGCGTGATATCAAGACAGCCAAAGAGCTGGAGGATATCGTATGTTGTATTATTGATGATAACCCGAATAAATGGGGCAGATATATCGAAGGAGTTCCTGTGGTCGGGGGAAGAGATGATATTCTCTCCTGTGTCGAACAATTCAAGATCGAGAAGATCGTTGTGGCAATTCCGAGTGCGACAGCGCAGGAGAAGCGGGATATCCTGAACATCTGTAAAGAGACCGGGTGTGAGATGAAGAACCTGCCGGGTATCTATCAGTTCCTGACCGGTGAGGTGCGTGTCAGTGCGCTGAAAGACGTAGCAGTGGAGGATCTTCTGGGACGTGATCCGATCAAAGTCAATATGCAGGAGATCAATGCCTTTATCCAAGACAAAAAGGTCATGGTAACAGGTGGAGGCGGAAGTATTGGTTCGGGTCTTTGCCGTCTGATCGCAGAGTACCATCCGAAACAGTTGATCATCTTTGATATTTATGAGAACAATGCATATGATATACAGCAAGAGTTAAAGAAAAAGTATCCTGAACTTGATCTGGTTGTATTGATCGGATCTATCCGAGACTCGAGAAGGATCAATGCGGTATTTGAGACTTATCGTCCGGACATCGTCTATCATGCAGCAGCACATAAGCATGTTCCGCTGATGGAGGACAGTCCATGTGAGTCTATTAAGAATAATGCGATCGGTACTTACAAGACAGCTTATGCGGCAATGATGAACGGCTGTCAGAGATTTGTTCTGATTAGTACAGATAAAGCGGTGAATCCGACGAATATCATGGGCGCCAGCAAGCGTCTCTGTGAGATGATCGTACAGTCCTTTGATCGTATGATCAAAGAGAAGACACCGGAAAGACTGCCGATTCTCTATGCACATGCAGATGATGAAGACGGAGCTATGGTGAAAAAACATGTCTTTTCGGAAGATATCAAGACAGAATTTGTGGCAGTACGGTTTGGAAATGTACTTGGAAGTAATGGTTCTGTCATCCCACTGTTTAAAAAACAGATTGCAGCAGGCGGACCGGTGACGGTTACGCATCCGGATATCATCCGCTACTTTATGACGATTCCGGAAGCAGTCAGCCTGGTATTACAGGCCGGCACTTATGCAAAGGGTGGAGAGATTTTTGTTCTGGACATGGGAAGTCCGGTCAAGATCGATACACTGGCGAGAAACCTGATCAAGTTGTCAGGACTAAAACCGGATATTGACATTAAGATAGAATACACCGGATTGAGACCGGGAGAGAAACTTTATGAAGAAAAGCTGATGGCAGAAGAGGGGCTGAAGAAAACTCCGAATGATTTGATCCATATCGGATGCCCGATTCCTTTCGAGGTGGAAGGTTTTCTGAAGCACCTTCAGTCTCTGATGGAAATGGCGTATGCAAATGACGAACATATCAGAGAAAAGGTTTCTGAGATTGTAACAACGTATCATCCGGCAGGGGAACACGGCAGCGAGAAAAAAGGCGAAGTGTATGAAAGGCTGCTGGGTGGAAAGACAGCAGAGAATGGACAGAAATAAATACATCCGATTATTCCCGAATGACAGTAGAGACTGCTATTCGGGAATCTGATGTAAAACGGAAACAGAATTCGGGGTCAGGTATCGCGAAATGGCGAAGCACACTCTTTTTTAGGAGAGATAGTATGTGGTATGTAATCCAAGTAGTGACGGGAAAAGAAGAAGAGACAAAGAATGTGATCGACAAAGAACTGAGCAGACAGTTTTTTGAAGATTGTTTCTATATAAGACGAGAACGGGTATGGAGACGAGATGGGCAGTGTATTGTTCATCTGGAAACGATGTTCCCGGGGTATCTCTTCATCAGTACTGACCAGCCAGAGGAGGTATACACAAAATTAAAAGCAATTCCTCAGATTACAAAACTTCTCCGGTCAGAAGAAGATATCTTTTTAACTGTCTCTCAGGAAGAAAGAGAATTTCTTGAGAATCTTCTGGATGAAGATCCGGAGGACGTTGTGAGATTGTCAAAAGTGACGGTGAATGAAGAAAAAGAGATTCTTACTGCAGAAGGTCCGCTCAGACATTATGTGGATTGGATTGTCAAGAAAAAGTTGAGGCTGCGATATGTGATGATCGAAATGGAGTTATTTGAAAAGAAACGAGAAATATTGATAGGGATAAAGTTGTAGGATTTCCGATGGAGGGAGTCCTTTTTCTATGGAGGGATGAGATTATGTTTAATGAAAAAAATCAGTTTAAAGCATTCGAATCAAAAGTGTGGCTCAGTTCACCAACAATGCATGGAGATGAAATTGAATATGTAAAAGAAGCCTATGAGACAAACTGGATGTCTACTGTGGGTGCAAATATCAATGAAGCTGAAAGAATTACATGTGAAAAAGTTGGATGCAAATATGCAGTAGGGCTTTCAGCAGGAACAGCAGCCCTTCATATGGCAATGAAGCTGGCAGGAGTGAAGCGTGGAGATAAAGTATTCTGCTCGGATGTAACGTTTGATGCAACGGTAAATCCGGTAGTTTATGAAGGCGGTGAGCCTGTATTTATTGATACAGAGTACGATACCTGGAATATGGATCCAGTAGCCTTGGAAAAGGCATTTGAACTTTATCCAGAAGTAAAAGTGGTTGTAGTAGCACATCTTTACGGAACACCTGGAAAAATAGATGAGATTAAAGAAATTTGTGACAGACATGGGGCAGTGATTGTAGAAGATGCAGCAGAATCACTGGGAGCTACATACAAAGGAAAGCAGACAGGAACGTTTGGAGCTTATAATGTTATTTCATTCAATGGAAATAAGATTATTACCGGTTCATCAGGAGGAATGCTTTTGACAGATGATCTGGAAGCTGCCAATAAAGTGAGAAAATGGTCTACACAGTCAAGAGAAAATGCACCATGGTATCAGCATGAAGAATTGGGGTATAACTACCGCATGAGCAATGTGATTGCAGGTGTGGTAAGAGGACAGTTCCCATATTTGGATGAACATATTGCGCAGAAAAAGGCTATTTATGAGAGATATAAAGAAGGTTTTAAAGATCTTCCGGTGGAAATGAATCCATATGACGGAGAAAATTCTGAACCGAACTTCTGGTTATCTTGTATGTTGATTAAACCGGAAGCAATGTGTAAACAGGTAAGAGGAGAGCAGGAAGCATTATATATTGGTGAGGCTGGAAAGAGCTGTCCGACAGAGATTTTGGAAACCCTTGCAAAATATAATGCAGAGGGACGTCCGATTTGGAAGCCAATGCATATGCAGCCAATTTATCGGATGAATCCGTTTGTCACAAGAGAAGGTAATGGAAGAGCAAATACAAATGCTTATGTTAGTGGTGGAGCATTAGGTGCTGATGGAAAATCGTTGGATGTAGGAATGGATTTGTTTCATAGAGGACTTTGTCTGCCGAGTGATAATAAGATGACGGTGGAAGAACAGGATAGAATTATTGAGATTATTAAAGGATGTTTTGAGTAATGTATAAATTATTTGTAAAAAGAGTGCTTGATTTTGTTTTATCGTTAATTGCAATTATTGTTTTGAGTCCCGTATACTTGATTGTAGCAATACTTGTGAGAACAAAGTTGGGGTCACCAATCATCTTTAAACAAGAAAGGCCAGGTAAGGATGAAAAGATTTTTAAAATGTACAAATTTAGAAGTATGACGGATGAGAGAGACGAAAATGGAAAAATTCTGCCAGATGATGTAAGGTTAACAAAGTTTGGAAAAATGTTGAGATCAACGAGTCTAGATGAGTTACCTGAGTTGTTTAATATTTTAAAAGGTGATATGAGCATTGTTGGACCTAGACCATTAATGGCAAGATATTTACCATATTATAAAGAAAGAGAAAGAAAAAGACATACTGTTAGGCCGGGATTAACAGGTTATGCTCAAGTAAAAGGAAGAAATTCTCTGACATGGGATGAGAGATTTGAATATGATGTGGAATATGTTGAGAAGGTCTCACTAATTTTAGATATATGTATTATATTTGATACAGTAAAAATAGTTTTAAAAAGAGAAGGTATAGGGTTAGGTGATTTGGGAAATTTAGATGACTATAGAGAAGTACAGTCTAAAAAATAATTGATTTTCTAGAGAGGATTGGAGAATGTATGAAATGGAATAGTAACATAAAAACTCCATGTTTTGTTGTTGATACAAAAAAGAGTGATCTATTAATAAAAGACCTAAAAAAGAGCTTATATACATATTATCCGGAAGGAATTATTGGTTATTCATTTAAAACAAATAATACACCTTGGATTATTTCATATATGAAAAACAAAGGATTATATGCAGAAGTTGTTTCTTCTGATGAATTTTGTTTGGCTAGGGAATTAGGATACGAGTTTAATGAAATTATTTTTAATGGTCCGGTTAAGGGAAAAACTGAATTTATTCAAGCAGTAAATAACGGAACAATAGTAAATATTGATTCTAAAAGAGAATTAGAATGGCTTTTAGAGTGCGACAAACAAAAAATAAAAAATAGTAAGATTGGGTTGCGTGTTAATTTTTGCTTGGAAGAATATTGTCCAGGTGAATCACAGTGTGGTGTTGAAGATGGGCGTTTTGGATTTTCGTACGAAATGGGCGAGTTAAAAAGAGCAATCGAGTTTTTAGATGAAAAAGAAATACCATTATCAGGTTTACATTTGCATTGCAGTTCTAAAACAAGAAGTGTGAATATATATGATGGCATAGCGAAAGTTGCAGTTGATATAGTAAGAGAATATGGTTTACATTTAGTATATTTAGATATTGGTGGTGGATTTTTTGGTGGTGTAGAAGGAAAACCTAAGTTCCAAGATTATTTTTCTAAGGTAAATAGCATTTTAAATAGTGAACCATATTTAAAAAATGTGAAATTGATTGTTGAACCAGGAATGTCAGTTATTGGTGCAAGTATGAGTTATATTACATCTGTTATTGATACCAAAATTACAAAAAACAATAGTTTTGCTATATTGGATGGAAGTAGAATACATATTGATCCTTTGATGAAAAAAAGAGGCTATTCTTATCACATAAAGCGGATTAGTACAGATATAAAAGATGAAAAAGTTAGCAATCAAATTTTGTGTGGTTTTACTTGTATGGAAAGTGATCGTTTCTTTAAACTAACTGAAAATGATGTAAGTGTAGGTGACTTAATAGTCTTTGAAAAAGTGGGGGCATATACAATTGGGTTATCACCACAATTTATAGAGTTTCATCCTGATATATATGAAGAAAAAGATGGAGAATTGATTTTAGTACAATCAAAAAGAACAGCAAATGAATTTATTAAATAATGAGTAGTCAGAGATTAGGAGGAATAATAATGAAAAAAGCAATTGTTTTTGGTGCAACAGGGCAATTAGGGTGTTATAGTGCATTAGCATTAAAAGAAAATGGTTTTGATACAGTAGCAGTAGGAAGAAGAAACTCAGACGGGGGGTTTTTTGCATCAAAGGATATTAGATATATTGGTGGAGTTACATTAGAAAATAAAGAAGCGTTTTCTAAAATTCCTAGTGAACATTTTGATGTTGTGGTAAATATGGCAGGAACAATGCCAGCACATGCAGATATGAATATGATGCCATATGTGCAAAGTATTGTTGTTGGAACAGTAAATGTATGTGAATGGATGAAACAAGTAGGATGTAAAAGAATTATTTTTAACACAACACCTAGTGATGTTGTAGACTATTGGGGAACTACAGAACCAATAGATGATGATGCAGTCCGTTCATTTCCTAAAAATGGTAATGATCATGCTGTATATGCAATATGCAAAAGAGCAGCGACAGATATTTTAGAACATTTACAATATGCGGAAGGATTTAAACCATGTGTGTTTAGACATTTTATGGTTTATGGTTGGCATCCAGAGGCGAATTATTATTTAAATGGTGAACAAAGGATGTTGCCATGGAGATATATGATTAGAAGATGTATTAACGGAGAAAACATTGAAGTATATGGTGATTCATCAAGAAAAAAAGAGTTACTATATATCAAAGATTTTGCAGATGCAATAGTGCGTGCAGCGAACACGAATATATGTGGTATATTTAACCTTCCAGGGTTTAAGCCATATTCCTTAGATGAAATGGTTGATGGAATAATAAATGCCTTTGGAACAGTAAATACTAAAAAAATTCATCGGCCAGACATGCCAGATACACCACAAATTTTATTGTCTGGGAAGAAAAGTAAAGAAGTACTGGAGTGGGAGCCTAAATGGACATGGGAAAAAGCATGTTTGGACATGAGAGATGAAAATATAAATAATCCAGTTCAATTAATGTGGGGAGAAAATGATCCATTAGATCTGATAAAAGAATAAAATGTAGATGTGCTATATAAGTTTGTACAAAGAGCATTCCTATAATTCATTAAAAGTGCCAATTGAGCAAAGAAAAACCTAAAGGTATAGTAGAGATGCATTTTGGTGGATGTAATAAATCAAAACACTGGAAGTTCAAAATGATATGGGAGAATTTGATTCTTTCAGTCTTTGGGAAGAAACTAAAGAATCGGCAAGTGAGGAAGAAGAAAACTTAGAAAGATTTGATAACGATACTTGCAAAGAATAATGAGTTTCCAGCAATCTATGATTATTATGTAACTTATTAACCGTTCAACAAATGCAGAAGGATTTTTGTTGAATATGTATTAAAAAGAATAGAGAGATGTAAATGAATATATTACTTTTAAGTGTGGGGACAAGAAATAAAATCATACGGTATTTTAAAAAGGAAATGGGAAATGAAGGGAAAATTATTGCAACTGATATGAGTGAATTGGCACCAGCAATATATGAAGCGGATACCTATTACATTGTTCCGAGAATGACGGAAGAAGGATATATAGAGAAGATTTTTGATATTTGTATAAAGGAAAAAATAGATGGGGTATTATCGTTGATAGACCCTGAATTATCACTGCTTGCACAAAATGAAAAAAGGTTTAAAGAAATAGGAGTTACAGTAATTGGATCACCATATGAGATTTGCGAAAGAGCATTGGATAAATGGAAAATGTTTCAATGGCTTAATAAACATGGATATAATTGTGCAAAGAGTTATATTGATAAAGAAGAATTTTTCAGAGATGTAGAAAATGGGATAGCAAAGTATCCGGTATTTGTAAAACCAATTTGTGGAAGTGCTTCTATCGCAATTAGTAAGGTATATGATAAAGAAACAGTAGAACTCCTGTTTGAACATACAAAAGGTCTTTTGATTCAGGAGTTTTTAGAGGGACAGGAAATAGGAGCTGATTGTTATATTGATATGATTAGTGGAGAGGTTGTATCAATTTTTACGAAGAAAAAGCTTGTAATGCGAGCGGGAGAGACTGATAAATCAGTTTCTTTTAAAGATGAAAAACTGAATGAACTTCTTATTCAGTTTATAAAAAAAATGGGGTATAGAGGTCAAATTGATATTGATATATTTGATGTGAATGGGGAATATTACATTTCTGAAGTAAATCCTCGATTTGGAGGCGGATATCCTCATGCCTATGAGTGTGGAGTAAATCATATGAAATTAATAGTCAATAATTTAAAGAGAGTTGCCAATAAAACTCAGATTGGTAATTATGATGATAATGTTTATATGATGAAATATTTAGATGTACTGATCAGTAAAGGGGCAGTATTTAAATGAAAAAAAAGGCTATTTTAGTTTCTTGTTTTGATTGGTATGCAAACAGATTGATTTATATAGAAAGATATCTTATTGAAAAAGGATATGAGGTAGAAATTTTGTTATCTGATTTTAATCATAGTGAAAAGAAAAAGAAAAAAGATTATAGTCAAAAGCAAAATATTCAATATATATCAGTACCAGAATATAAAAGAAATGTATCTCTTAAGAGAATATATTCTCACTTAGTATTCTCCAAAAAAGTAACAAAAAAAGTTGTATTAGGTAATCCGGATTTTGTATATGTACTTGTTCCTCCAAACTTACTTGTTAAAGAACTATCAAAACGTAAAAGAAAGAATAATTATAAATTAGTGTATGATATAATTGATATGTGGCCAGAAAGTTTTCCAAAAGGCAATAGTAACATTTTCCCATTTACATTATGGAAAAAGATGAGGGATAAAGAGATTAATAAAGCAGATTTAGTTTTTTTAGAATGTGACTATTATAGAGATAAAATAAAAAAGGTAGTTGATAAACAAAAATTACATAATTTTTATTTAGTAAAAAATGGAATTCCGAATTATGAGCCACCTCAGAAAGAGATTTATGATAGTATAAAACTCTGTTATTTGGGATCTATTAATAGTTTAATAGATATCCAAAAGAGTCAAGAAATTATCAAAGAATTGGTAAAAATAAAACCGGTAACGATAGATATTATCGGAAGAGGCAGTAGTACAGAGCAGTTTATAGCTGCGTTAGAGGACGCAGGAGCAACTGTGAAATATCATGGTGCCATATATGATATGAATACAAAAGTAAAAGTTTTGAGTGAATGTCATTTCGGTATTAATATATACAAACCTAATCTGGCAATTGGATTAACAATTAAAAGTATTGATTATTTTATGATGGGAATTCCTATTATCAATAGTATTAAAGGAGATACCTTCGAACTGGTAAAAGAATATAATATAGGTTTTAATTTAGATGAAATAGAAAAAATAGAAGAAAAATTAGATGATATAAATATTATGTCAAAAAATGCATATCACGTTTTCAAAGAATTTTTTGATGAAGAAAATGTATTTAAGCAGATTAAAAGTTTAGAAAGTTTGGTGTCAGTAGAAAGCAATTAAAGAAAATATGTAATAAAAAGGTAATTATTAAAGATGGAAAAAAGGATAAGAAAAGATTTGAAAATGGATATTAGTGTCATTATACCAGCATATAATTGCGAGAATACAATAGTAGAATGTTTAAATAGTGTGATTAAACAGACATATTATTCTTATATTTGTGAAGTAATAATTATAAATGATGGATCAATAGATCATACAAAACAAAAAATTGATAATTTTATTAAGAACTGTGGTGACAATAAAATAGAGGTTATTGACCAAAAAAATTCTGGTGTTTCTGTTGCAAGAAATAATGGAATAAAGAAAGCAAAAGGAACTTGGATTGCTTTTTTGGATTCAGATGATGTGTGGTTAGAAAATAAGATAGAAAGACAAATCAAAACTATTTTAGAACATAGAGAAATTTGTTTTTTAGGGACACTTTCTACAGGATCACCAAACCTTATTTTGTATAATAAGAAAATTGAAGGCTTATATAATGCAAATATTTTTGACTTATGTTATAAGTCTTTCCCTGTCACACCATCGGTATTGGTAAAGAAAGAATGTTTAATAAATGTTGGATTGTTTGATGAAAAACAAAATTATTCTGAAGATATGAATTGTTTTCAAAAGATATGCTTAAAGTATAATTACTATATTCTTCCAGAACCTTTGGTTACGTGTGGAATTCAAAAAAAAGATTTCGCTGAGAGCGGTCTTACATCTAATTTAAAAGAAATGTACAAAGGAAGAAATAAAAACCTAAAAGAGCTCTATCAAAGTTCAGATCTTTCTTTGTTCTGGTATTTGTTTTTTAGAATATTTTCTTTAGCTAAATATTGTAGAAGAAAAATAAAAAACATTAAATTAAGGAGTAGAAAGTGAAAGATTTAGTAAGTGTTATAGTTCCGGTTTATAATGTAGAAAAATATTTAAAAAAATGTATAGATTCTATATTAAATAGTGATTATAAAAATATAGAAATTATTCTAGTGGATGATGGTTCAAAGGATCTGAGTGGAATAATATGTGACGATTATAAAGAGTCTTATAATAATATTAAAGTTATACATAAGAAAAATGGGGGACTAAGTTCTGCAAGAAATGCGGGAATAGAAGTATCAGCAGGAGAGTATATACTATTTATTGACAGTGATGATTATATTACAGAAAAGTTTGTTGGACATTTAGTAGATACTATGAATAAATATGATGTAGATGTTGTACAGGGAAATTATGAAAAAATTGATGAGAAAGAACGTTCTCTTTACATACCCCAAATTAAAAATAAAAGTTATCATTCTAAAGAAGATATTTTAGAAGCATTCTTTATAAAGGAAAACATATTAGTTGTTGCGTGGGGAAAGTTATATAAAAAAGATTTGTTTAAAAATATTAGTTTTAAGGAAGGAAGAAATCACGAAGATAATATTTTTATTGCGGATTTATTTGAAAAAATTAATTCATATGCTTGTGTTGATATGAGTGGATATAAATATTTACAAAGAAGTGATAGTATAGTTAATTCTAGTTTTAATGAAAAAAAACTTGACGCAATATTTGCAACAGAATATATCGTGCAAAAATGTGAAAAAAATTGGCCTAAATATGTTCCTTATGCAAAAATTTTGGTATGTAAGTCCTGCTTTTACTTGTATTGCGATATTATTCGAGTTAAGTATATGGATTTAACATTAAGAAAAAATTTGTTAAAAAAGTTTAAAGAAAACTATAAAAGTATTTGTTCAAATAAGCATATTGTTCTGTCAAAAATCGATAAATATAGATTCAGAATATTTAATATTTTTCCAAATGTTATGTCGAGGATTCAAATATATTTGGCAAGATAATATATAAAGGGAAGGATGTGTCAAATGAAAAAAATTGTTTATGTAATAGGACATATGGGAAATGGTGGTGCAGAGCGAGTTATTTCTATTTTGGCAAATGCTTCTATTGCAGAAGAAAATATAATTATAACATTGTTTTCAAACAAGCAAGATTATCACTTGAATTCGAATGTACGTGTAATTTATATAGATGTGACTAGTATCAAAAATCCAGCATGGCGTTGTGTAAAACGAGTTTTGTTGTTGAGAAAGGCATTCAGAGAAATTTCCCCAGATATTATCGTATCTTTTCTGGCAATTATTAATATGTACACGGTATTGGCAAATTTATTTACTAAGCAGAAAGTGATATTATCTGAACGCAATGATCCAAAACATGAACCAAATTCAAAAGTGTTAAGATGTTTACGGAATAGGTTATATAAACTAAGAAAAGAAAATTACTTTGTCTTTCAAACCCAATATGCATTAGAGTGTTTTAATAAAAGAGTTGCAAAAAAGAGTAGGATTATTTATAACCCTATAAAATCTGAATTGCCTAAAAGAGATGAAAAAAATACAGAACATATAATATGTACAGTTGCTAGATTAGAAGAAGATAAAAATTTACAACTATTGATTAGAGCTTTTTCCATAGTTTCTAAAAGTACAGATTATATTTTGCAGATTTTTGGAATTGGACCTCAAAAAGATGAATTGTTAGAATTATGTAATGAATTGAATATTACTTCAAAAGTATATTTTATGGGATTTAAGAAAAATGTTCATGAATATATAAAAAAAGCAGATATGTTCGTATTGCCTTCGAATTATGAAGGAATATCCAATGCTATGATAGAGGCATTAGCAATAGGAATTCCTACTATATCAACAGATAGTCCAGCCTATGGGGCAAGGGAATTCATTGACAGCGGATATAATGGATTTTTGATAGAATGCAATAGTTTGGAACAATTAGTAGAAAAAATGTTATGGATAATAAGGCATAAACAGGGAGCAAATAAATTAGGGGAAAATGCAGTTGCTATAAGGAATATATTGGGTGAAGATAAGATCATTTCAGAGTGGAAACAATATTGTTTGAAGGTAGTTCGTAATGGAGATTAGAATTAGAAAAGATATTATTCTTGCGGTTGTGGGATACTGTTTTTATACATTATGTGTATTGATAATGGGGGGGAGGTACAATAACGTAAATATATATACAGAAAAAGATATTTTTATACTTAGTTGGATTGCAAATATAACTTTTATATTTGCATGCTATATTGTTTATCAAGTATACCGAAATGTTAGTATTATTCATATTATGATGTTGTTCTGTTATTTATTTAACTTTGGAGATACATTTTTTTGGTCATTAGGAATACATTTAGAAGATGAGATTGGTACTACAACACTTTATTCAAACTTTCATATTCCTACATGTAATGAAATAGGCAAAGCTTTAAATTATACAAATCTTTGTTTTATTTTATTTATATTAGGAATTATCATTGTTTTACTAATAAAAAGTAATGCAAAGGATGAAAGAGTTTATTCATTTAGTATGAAAAGGTTAACAGCCAGTATTTATTTAACTTCAAAATGTGTAGGAATGATAGTTATTCCTATAACTATCATCAAAATATTAAAGACAATTAGTTATTCACTTACATATGGATATGTTGCTTTATATTATTCAGATTTTCAATTGTCATCAATATATAGTTATGCAGAGACTTTGTTCTTTCCAGTTTTAGTAGGTATTCTGATAGGAAGTAATTATAAGAAAAAAAGATTAGTTTATTTGATTTTTGCTTTATATGCTGGGTTATATTTAATGGCAGGAGAGAGAGGAAATTGGCTGTATAAACTAGTAATTTTATTGTGGATGCATCATAATTTTTACAAAAAGATTGATTATAAAAAATTTATTAAGTTTTTTATAATTGGTTTCTTTTCGCTATATATAGTAAGCTTTGTTGTAGTATTTAGAAATACTGGTTTAAGAGGAATGGATTTTAATACTCTCATACATTTTCTTGCAGTTGAGAAAAATCCGATTATTGATTTTATTTTTGAAATGGGGGGATCGATAGGAGTTACTATTATCGTTCTTTCTCTTGGACAGAATGCATTTATAATGCCAAATACGTTTGTATCTTCATTGTTAGCTTCATTTTCATCAGGTATAGCGGCATTTTTAGGAGTTAAGGAAGTTTTTTTAGGTAATTATTTGTCACAGAAAATATTAAAAATTAACTATGGAACAGGATTTAATATATTTTCGGAGTGTTATATAAATGGAGGCAATATAGGTGGTTTATGCTATGCATTTGTTATAGGGATAATGATGGCATTGATTTTAAAAAACACAACAAAACAAACAATTAGAAGCAGTAGTGTAAAATGTGTATTTATTTGCTCCATTGCGCCTGTGCTATGTTCTATGTTTAGAGATAGTAGTTTATCTATTTTTAAACAAATTGTGCAGATTGGAATTATTTATATAGGATTGATATATATATGTTCTTTTTATTTTACAAAAAAGAACAGTAAGAGGTGTTAAAGATGTTAAGTAAGATATTCCATAAGTTGTATGCTATAAGAATGAAACTTACTATTAAATCAAAAGACTTTACTATTATTTGTAACAATTGTTTGGCAGGGGTTTTCTATAATGATTTAGGACTTAAATTTCGATCGCCTACAATTAATTTATTTATGTATCCGTCGGATTTTGTTAAATTTTGTTTGAATTTGAAATATTATATTAATGTAGAGTTAACGGAAGTTTTGCAAGAAAAGTATAATTATCCAGTAGGAAAATTAGAAGATATAGAGATATATTTTATGCATTATAAATCATTTCAAGAAGCAAAACAATGTTGGAATAGAAGGAAAAAAAGAATAAATTTTGATAATTTATTTGTAATAATGGTGGACAGAGACAATTGTAGTGCCAAAGACATTGAGAATTTTAAGAAAATTAAATATAAAAAGATTTTTTTAACTAATAAGTCATTAGAGGGTAAAGAGATTTTCAAAATTGAAGGGTTTGATAGTGAAGAACAATTAGGAAATATAATATCTTATGATAAAAAATGTAGATATAAACGGTATTATGAGCAATTTAATCTTGTCAATTTTATAAATGAAGGAAAATAATTATAGTATGATTGGTATGCAAGATAACTAAAGAAACTTCAACAAAATGTGTTATCCTATTTGTAGGGGATACAAATTTGAAAGCTTTCTGTATACTTTAAATGAGCCAAGAAATTGACAATAAAAAATACCTCAAGTAGATTTAGATTATTACTGACTTGGCAGTTGGTAAAAATTTAAAGAATACAAAAGGTATCTAACATGAATCTTAAAAACACAAAGAAGAAAAATCAAGTAGCAACAGTAAATATTTTTAAACAACAGGAGCTTTTGAAAAAGCAGAGGTGATCAGGAAGAATCTTAAAGCATCAACTTGGAATGAGTTGGAAACAAATGGTAAATTCCATAAAAGTAAACGTCAAATCACGTGCTTGGAGTTAAAATAAACACGACTTCATTTAGTGGTGAGGTTTTCTATACGCATCTGGAAACTTATCTGACCAAGGCATCAGATTATCCAGTTTTGTAGAATCTATATTTCCTTGTTAGCGCAGAAATTCGGTAATTCTGTAAGAATATATTTAAAGTAGTAATACGGGTGAAGAGTATTTAGTTTAGCTGTTTTTGAAATACTGTACACCAGAGCACTTGCAGCACCATTCACTGTGTTGTGAAACAACAAATTTTTCCGTTCCAGTCCTAAAGGAGCCATCGCCAGTGCTATTGTGTATACTATGGTTGAAATGGCAAAAGCGAATGATCTGAATACCTATAAATATCTGACATATCTTTTCTTACAACGGCCGAATGATAAAATGTCACATGAGCAGTTAGTGCAGTTCGCCCCATGGAGCAAGGATACGAAAGCTAACTGTCAAAACTAGAATAGAGTAAAACGCTTCCATCTATCATTTTGGTATAAGTGTAATTTATGAGTAAGGTAGCAATATTTTGCACTTACGCAAATCTGGAAGAGGGAACATCTGTCCGGTAATGTGGAATTATTTATGTGAGTTTACTTGTGCAAAGTTTTCAGGGGGAGTTTTTACAGGATTTCAATAAATTTTAAAGGAGATTACATAAATGAAGAGAATTTTTAACAAAATAAAAAGGTTATATATTTCTCAAGAAAAGTATATTCAGTATCTAAAAGGCATGGGAGTGAAAATAGGAGAGAATTGTGAGATATATAAGGATGTTCTATTTGGAAGCGAACCTTATCTTGTTGAAATAGGAAACCATGTAAGAATAACATCGGGTTGTAAGTTTGTGACACATGATGGAGGTGTTTGGGTATTAAGAAAACTCTATGGAGATGAAAGAATTGATTTATTTGGTAAAGTAAAGATAGGAAATAACGTACATATAGGAATGAATACAATAATTATGCCAGGCGTTACTATTGGAAGTAATGTTATTATAGGGTGTGGAGCAGTTGTTACTAAAAATATACCAGATAATGAAATATGGGGTGGAGTACCAGCCAAATTTATTAAAAAAGTAGAAGATTATTATGATTGCCATAAAAATGATTTTGATTATACAAAGCAAATGAATTTTGAGGATAAAAAAAATTATTTACAAAGGAAGTATAGTAAAAAGTGAAAAATAAGCTTAGATTAAATAATGTTTCTACTTTATTATATCAAATTATAAGTGTAGTAATAGGTCTTTTTTTACCAAGACTGTTTTTAACAGCATATGGTTCAGATGTAAATGGATTAGTATCTTCTATTACACAAATGTTAAGTGTTATTACATTATTAGATTTTGGTGTTGGAGCAGTTGTTCAAAGTTCATTGTATAAACCATTAGCCCAAAAAGATTATAATAGTATTTCTGAGATATATAGTTCGGCCAAAAGGTATTTTAAGATTATAGCAGAAATTTTATTAGTTTATATAGTAATTCTTTTTATATATTTTGGATTTGTAAAAGATACAGGATATACACCTATATATTCTATCACATTAATTATTTCTATTTCCATTAGTTCTTTTGCACAATATTATTTTGGTATATGTAATTCGTTGTTGTTAAATGCAGATCAAAAAATTTATATTACCAGTTTTGTAAGTTTAGCAACTTTAATTTTAAATGCAATAGTTGTGTATGTTTTGATTAGACTTAATGCAAGTGTACAGACAGTTAAGTTGGTTTCATCTTTAATTTTTGTATTAAAACCACTTGTTTATAATATATATGTTAAAAGACATTATAAAATACAAGAAATTAAGAATCCTTCTAAAGGTGCTTTACAACAAAAATGGTATGGATTAGCACAGCATATTTCATTAGTTGTTACTAATTCCACAGATTATGTTGTATTAACAGTATTTTCAACTCTGCAGGCGGTTTCAATTTATAATATTTATGTGATGCCTTTAAATAGTATAAGAACTTTAATGGAAAGTATTTCTGCCAGTTATAAGAGTTATTTTGGAATGTTATACGCAGAAAATAAAATTGAAGAATTAAAAAATGAATTTAGGAAGTACGAATTAATTATTCATTTTATTACAGTTGTTGTATTTGGATGTACCAGTAAGGTGCTTGTATCCTTTGTTCTTTTGTACACAAGTGGTGTACATGATGCCAACTATGAAAATTATTTATTTGCAGTATGCATTACTTTTGCTTATGCTATATATTCATTGCGCATTCCATATACAACAGTTATATTTGCGGCGGGACATTTTAAACAAACACAATTATATTGTATTGTTGAAACACTGCTTAATGTTTTTATTTCAATTGCTAGTGTAATGAAATTTGGATTAGTTGGTGTTGCTCTGGGAACATGTATAGGGGTTGGATATAGGCTTGTTGCATCAGCATATTATTTAAAAAAGGATATCATACATAGAAAATGGTCAATATTTATTAGGACAGCAATTGTTGATTTAATTGCTGTAGGCGGAATTTTAATATGTACGTTTCCAATCAACATATCACATATAACGATATTGAATTGGATTGTGTATTCAGCAGTGATTTTTAGTATTTGTTTAATTGTTACATCGATTATATATTTTATATGTTATCCAACCGAGATAAAAAGTATTATTCAAAAATTAGTAATAAAAGATAAATGATAAATGATATACTAGTGCACTGTATTGTTGATATTTAACTAAATATTTATAGCTATTATAGCCGCTTCATGTTAAAATAAAAGAAAA